>QFCE01000699.1_pt1:215000-249418 | contig 249418 bp, 259 predicted proteins | sample 5346091 | NCBI WGS metagenome assembly QFCE01 (sample SAMN09062252, study PRJNA434731) | Human gut metagenome, whole genome shotgun sequencing project. | isolation source: stool timepoint A chromium assembly | host: Homo sapiens | collected 2015
ATAACGCATAGGCATTAAGTTTCCTTCGTCATTGTCCGTAGGTGTTCTCCAGAAGTTTGGCTTTGGAATTGCTTTTATCATTTCCACTCCGCCATAACGGTAGGATACTAAACCGCCGTTTAAGTAAGAAAACATCACCTCAAAGTTTTCGCCTTTTACGCCAAAATTATGGTCACTGTTAATAACCTCAAATTCGCCCTTATGTTCTTCGCTTTCTTTCGCAACTTCATAAATATACTGTCCAAATGCTACTTCATGACCTCTCTTTGCCCATAAAGTATCTTCTTTTAACAAGAAGGCTACGGTAATCGTATATTCTCCCTGCAATGTCTGCACAGGAATTGGAAGCTTATATTCTTCTTTTGAAAGAGGCTCTACATTTGTTTCAAGAACCGCTTGTTTTATCAGTTTTCCGTCTTTTTGTAAAGCTACTGTACAATCAAAGGTATTAGTATTCACAAAAAGATTTTTGTTGATAACTGTTACCTTATCTTTTTCTACATCCGCCGTTATATTCTGATAATTAAATTTTACCTCCTGCATTTTTGGAGAAGGATTTCTGTCTTTTCCATATACAATTCCGTTTCCACTGAAATTATAATCGCAAGGATGATCTCCAAAATCACCTCCGTAAGCCTGATAAATCTTTCCATAGCGGTCTTTTTTATCAATAGACTGGTCAATATAGTCCCAGATAAATCCACCCTGATATAATGGCTCTGTATCAGTCAAATCCGTATATTTGTGCATTGCACCGCAGGAATTTCCCATAGCATGTGTATATTCACAACAGATAAATGGCTTTGTTCGGTCTTTTTCCAAGAACTTTTTAATATTTTCTACGCTTGTATACATTTGACTTTCCATATCACTGGTGTCATTATAACGCCTGTCATGGAATACGCCTTCATAATGTACCAGTCTGGTAGGGTCTTCTTTTTTATAAAATCTGGACATTTCATAAATATCTTTACCGCCATAGGACTCATTTCCGCAAGACCAGATTAGAATAGACGGATGATTTTTATCTCTTTGGTACATGGAATTTACTCTGTCCAGCATCATTGCAAGCCATTTTGGATTGTCCATAGGTACAACCCCTGATTTGTCCCCTGCATACACGGCAGGAGCATCCCATGAGCCGTGGGACTCCAGATTATTTTCTGCAATCATATACAAACCATATTCATCACAGAGTTCATAAATCATAGTTTCATCCGAATAATGGCTGGTACGGATTGCATTGATATTATTCTGTTTCATGGTCATAATATCTTTGATTACATCTTCTTTTTTTACATGACGGCCTGTCGCAGAACAAAATTCATGACGATTAACACCTTTAAACACAATACGTTTTCCGTTTAAGGTCATGAGATTATCTTTCATCTCAAATCTGCGAAATCCTACTTTTTGAGGAACTACTTCTACAACCTCTCCGTTATCATTCATTACTTCCAGTAATAAATCATAGAGATTTGGCGCTTCTGCACTCCAAAGCTTTGGATTTTCTGTTTTTATTACAAAAGTGCTGTCTTCTTTTAATAAATTCTCCTGGCAACAAACAATTTCTTCTTGATGAGATAAAGTAATGCGAACTTTTCCTGCTGCTGAAGCTTTTACTTTTATTTCCAAATCTGCTTTTGCAAAAGTATCATCCAGATAAGTTCTCACTCTTAAATCTGCAATATGAACCTCCGGAATGGTATACAGGTATACATCTCGATATAATCCTGAAAACCGGAAGAAATCCTGATCTTCACACCAACTGCTGCTTGTCCACTTAAACACCTGTGCTGCCAGCTTATTTTTTCCATCTTTGATGTAAGGAGTTAATTCAAATTCAGAAGGTGTAAAGCTGTCTTCACTATATCCTACAAATTCCCCGTTTAACCAAACCGCCAATCCGCTTTCTGCTCCGTGAAAGGATATAAAAATTCTTTTTCCTTTCATATTTTCCGGAACTTCAAAGTATTTTACATAGCTTGCCACAGGATTAAATTCTTCCGGAATTTGTCCCGGCACAATATATTCTTTTCCTTCCCACGGATACTGCACATTGGCATACTGCGGCACATCATATCCTTCCATCTGAATATGAGCAGGCACACGGATATCATCCCATGCTTTACAGCAATATTCCTCTTTTTCAAATCCCTGTATGGCGCTTCTGTAATTTTTTGCATAATGGAATTTCCAAAGTCCGTTTAAACTGTATTTAAAATCTTCCTCTTCAATCTCCATAGCTTCTAAAGATTGATAATATCTATGGCTGGAATGTGCATCTAAACGATTGTCTCTGAAATATTCAGGATTTTTCACCTGATTATAATCAAACGTCTTCATTTCGTATCTCCTTTTCTCTTGCTGATATGTTTCTATTTTACCATTGATATTTCTCCTATTGTATGATATGTTTAGCTAAATAATATAACATTTCGAAACAGGTGATAAAAATGCCCATTTACTTCAGAGACACTCCCTTAAATGAACCATTTACCTTTAATTCCATTGGAAATCATTGGACACAGGAAGCTACCATTCGTCCAAAGGGATATCCTCTCTATCATTATTTGCAAACGGAAAAGGGATTGGGAAATATTTCTATTCAGGGAAGACATTATACCTTAAAGGAGGGAGAAGGATTTCTCATTGCTCCATATATTAACCATTCCTATTATGGCGAAACAGATGTGTGGAATACCTGCTTTTTTACCTTTGCAGGAACGCTGGAAAGCAATATCGGAAAAATCCTCGGTGGCAAACCGGTTATTTTTACTTCGAAAGAGCAGGGAAAACAAATTGCACAGATTATTGAAAACACCATAAAAAAATATGAGCATCCTCCTTTAGATGCAAAAGCATTGTCTGTTGACTGTTATCGTCTTCTTATGTTTTTTGCCGATGGTGTATCCACAGAAAATTTTATTCACGAACCGCTCTACCAAAGATATGTTGCTCCTGTTTTAAAGGAAATCGAAAGCAATTATGCAGAAGAACTTACCATTCAGGAATTAAGTCATCAGGTTTTCATTACGCCTCAATATCTCACCCGTCTCTTTCAACGTTTTCTGGGCTGTTCTGCGTATGAATATCTAACGACTTGGAGAATGAACAAGGCAAAAGAGCTTCTTCTCACCTTTCCCCATGCAGAGGTACAGGAAATTGCCAGACAAAGCGGTTTTACAGACTCCAGCCACTTCATTGCCATGTTTAAGAAAACTACGGGAATGACGCCCTTGGAGTTTCGGAAATTAAATTAAAAGGAACTGTCGCATTCGACAGTTCCTTTTTATTCGTTTTCCTTTATTACTTTTTCAATTCGTTCTTTTACCTCTGCGGCAATCTCCACTGTTTTCATGTCCTTATATTCTTCGTAAAGCATCGGCTTTAAAATATGCACCTGAACGGTAACTCTCTCAATCGACTTTGTATCAAAGGATTTATAAGAGTCGATAAGCGCTATCGGAACAATGGGACATTTTGCCTTTGTGGCGCTTTTAAAGCTTCCACCTTTAAAATCATGAACATTGTTTGGATCCTTTGTCCTTGTACCTTCCGGAAAAATCAGATAATTTCTGCCTTCCTTTACTTCCTTTGCCACCTGAAGGATGACCTGCATGGATTGTCTTACATCATCTCTGTCAATGGCATAAGCCTTCATACACGCAAAGACCTGTTTCAGAAACGGAATATTCTGTACTTCCTTTTTCATAACTACGGAAAATGGTCTCGGACATGCATGCATAATTGCAAGTACATCAAACAGTCCCTGATGATTAGGAAAAAACATAAAACCGTCTTCTTTTGGGATATTTTCCTGTCCATGTACATCAATGGTGATACGTCCGCCTTTAATTGCCCGACTGTCAATAAAACGCAGCATTTTATAACGTTCTTCCTCTGTGTACTTCTCTACGTGCCGTGCGTAATAACACAGTTTAAACCACATAATCGGTACTAAGAGAATATTATATGCTACCATCAAAATTATTCTTTTCACTGTTCTCTCCGCTATTTTACTATTTCCTCAAATTTATTTTGCAGGCTGTTCTCATATTTTGGATTTTTTCTGATAAAAGTCTGGTATGCTTTATCATATTCCTGATAAACATCGCCCTTCATAAATTCGCTGTATTCTTTTCTGGAGTTTTCACTCATTTTCTCGTTTACATCTTTTGCAGGTACAACATAGTATTTTTTATCCTTCTTCTTCACATAATAGAAGGACATCGCCGGTACTTCCAAAGTCTCCTTCTGTTTTTTTACCTTGTAGTCATACCACACATACACCAATTCGTATTTATCGAATTTTCCTAAAGATTTTGATTTTCTAAACTCTACTTTATCTGCTTCGTGTGCCTTAAAATAATCCATATTATAGTCGATTTCCTTCTGAATCTCCTTGGCACACTTTTTATCCGGATTAACACCAAAAGCCTTTTTCACAGCTTCCTCATCCTGATTTTGATAAGCGCTGATTAAGGATTTTACCACTGCTTCCGGGCTTTTGTGGCTGATTTTGGTGCCACACCCGCCCAGCAACAGGATAGAAATCATAATCATACAAATTATAATCCCTTTTTTATTCTTCATGCTCCCCATATCTCCTACTCGGCGAGGTCTTCTGTCTCTGTATTCTCAGAAATTTCTTCCTCTTTCTCTCTTACCTTTGCAATACTTGCAACCGTAATATCGTCCTTTAAGTCCATAAGTTTTACACCGGAGGTAATTCTTCCTAAAATGGAAATTCCTTCACATTCCAGACGAATGATAATTCCCTCTGTTGTAATCATCATAATTTCATTTTCGCTGTTTACTGCTTTTACACCGATTACATTACCTGTTTTTTCTGTAATCTTATAGCATTTTACACCTTTTCCTCCTCTGTTTTGGCGTGTAAATTCACTGATGGATGTTCTCTTTCCAAGTCCCTTCTCAGATACAATCAACAGATAATCGCCCTGACAGGTAAGCTGCATGCCGATAACCTCATCCTCTTCCAGAAGATTGATGCCTCTTACTCCCATAGAAACTCTACCGGTGCTTCTTACGTCAGTCTCATTAAAACGAGATACACTGTCCGAATTTTGTAACCAGAATAATATCCTTCTTGTTATCTGTAAACTTTAACCTCAATCAGCTCGTCATCTTCTCTTAAGAGCAATGGCTGCAAGACCTGTTTTTCTCACATTTTCATAGTCTTCAATCGGCGTCTCTTCACCAGACCGTTCTTGGTTGCCATAAACAGATAATTGCCCTTTTTAAACTCATTGATTGGCAATTACGGCTGTAATCTTTTCTTCCGGCTGAAGCTGGAGCAGATTGATAATGGCTGTTCCCCTTGCTCGTACGGCTTGCCTCCGGAATTTCATAAGCTTTAATTCTGTATACACGACCTGCGTCTGGTAAAGAACATGAGGTAGTGATGGGTTGTTGTCATTAAGAGCTCCTCGATGTAATCGTCATCAATGGTAGACATACCCTTAATACCCTTTCCGCCCGCGGTTCTGGCTGCGGAAGTTATCTACGGTCATTCTCTTTATGTAACCCAGCTTTGTCATGGCAATGACTGTATTTTCCTTCGGAATTAAATCTTCCATGGAAATATCAAATTCATCATATCCAATGGCTGTTCTTCTGTCATCTCCGTATTTCTCCGCAATCGCCAGAATTTCCTGTCTGATAACACGAAGAAGGAGGTTTCTGTCTGAAAGAATTGCTTTTAATTCTCTGATCTGATCTGTCCAGCTCCTGAAATTCTTTTTCCAGACGTTCTCTCTCCATTCCGGTAAGCTGATACAGACGCATGTTTACAATTTCCTGAGCCTGTACTTCTGTAGAAGCCAAAGTGTCTCCATCAAGGGTCTTCCTTAGCTTCCTGTCTTGTCTTTGAACTTCTGATAATTTTAATAATCTGGTCAATTACATCTAATGCTTTTAATCAAGCCCTGATACAATGTGCGCTCTGGCTTCTGCTTTATTTAAGTCATACTGTGTCCTTCTTGTCACAACCTCTTCCTGATGCGCCAGATAATGCTCCAACATTTCCAGAAGACTCATAACCTTTGGTGTGTTGCCCACAAGCGCCAGCATAATTACGCCAAAAGTATCCTGCATCTGTGTATGCTTATATAAACGGTTTAAAATAACGTTTGCATTTGCATCACGTCTTAAAGTAATACAAATACGCATACCTTCCCTGTTGGAATGGTCACTGATATCTGTAATTCCATCAATTTTCTTATCTCTTACCAATTCGGCAATCTCTCTCAATCAGTCTTGCTTTATTTACCATATACGGCAGCTCGGTAACAATAATCTGACTCTTTCCGTTTGGAAGTGTCTCAATATCTGTCACTGCACGCACTCTGATTTTACCACGTCCTGTACGGTATGCTTCCTCAATTCCCCTTGTTCCTAAAATTGTTGCTCCTGTAGGGAAATCAGGGCCTTTTACAATGGACAGCAGTCTCATCAATGGTAGTTTCTCTCTGCTCCTCAATCTGGTTATCAATAATTTTAACAACTGCATTGATAATTTCTCTCAGATTATGAGGTGGAATATTGGTTGCCATACCAACGGCAATACCGGAAGTTCCGTTTACCAGCAGGTTTGGGTATCTGGCATGGAAGATACCGTAGGCTCTTTTTCCGTTCCGTCAAAGTTCGGGTGCGAAATCAATGGTATTTTTATTGATGTCCGCCAGCATTTCCATGGAAATTTTACTTAAACGTGCCTCTGTGTAACGCATGGCAGCAGCGCCGTCTCCATCCACAGAACCGAAGTTTCCGTGACCGTCTACCAACGGATAGCGGGTAGACCAGTCCTGTGCCATATTTACTAACGCACCATAAATAGAGCTGTCACCGTGAGGATGATATTTACCCATGGTATCACCTACGATACGGGCACATTTTCTATGAGGCTTATCCGGCCCGTTGTTCAGCTCAATCATGGAGTAAAGAATTCTTCTTTGAACAGGCTTTAACCCGTCTCTTACATCAGGAAGGGCTCGTGAAGCAATTACGCTCATGGCATACTCTATATAAGACTCCTCCATCTTTTTCTGTAAGTCCACTTCCTGAATTTTATCAAATACATTTTCTTCCATGTAGCTTCTCCTTATCATGCAGGGTTATTAAATATCCAGATTTTTTGCATACTTGGCATTTTCTTCAATAAATTCCCTTCTCGGCTCTACCTTGTCACCCATTAAGGGTAGTAAATGTCAAATCCAGCTCGGATGTAGAGTCTTCATCCATTACCACACGCATAAGAATACGGCTTTCCGGGATCCATGGTTGTCTCCCACAGCTGGTCCGCATCCATCTCTCCCAGACCTTTGTAACGCTGAATGTTACAGCCGTCCATGCCGATTTCGGCAAGGATATCAGCTCTGCTTCCTGTTCTGTATACGCATAATGAATTTTCTTGTTTTTCTCAATTTTAAATAATGGCGGCTTTGCAAGATACACATAGCCCTGCTTAATCAATCTCCGGCATAAAGCGATACAGAAAGGTCAAAAGCAGTGTTGCAATATGAGCGCCGTCTACATCGGCATCTGTCATAATAATAATTTTATGATAACGAAGCTTGCTGAAATATCAAAATCTTCGTGAATTCCCGTTCCGAATGCAGTAATCATGGCTTTAATCTCTGCATTGTTGGCATAAATTTTATCCAAGACGTGCCTTTCTCTACATTCAAAATCTACCTCTAAGGGGCAGAATAGCCTGTGTTGCTCTGCTTCTGGCAGTCTGGCAGAACCGCCCGCAGAGTCACCCTCTACGATATAAATTTCGCATTTGCTTGGGTCTTTATCCACGCAGTCTGCCAGCTTACCCGGCAGAGACGTTCCGTCTAGGGCAGATTTTCTTCTTGTAAGCTCTCTTGCTTTTCTTGCAGCATCTCTTGCTCTCTGGGACAGCAGAGATTTCTCAATAATAATTTTTGCCACGGCAGGGTTCTGCTCCAAATAAATCTCAAGCTGATTGCTTACAATACGCAGTCAACAGCGCCTCTTGCCTCGCTGTTTCCCAGCTTCTGCTGGTCTGTCCCTCAAACTGAGGGTCTTCAATTTTAACGCTGATAATCGCTGTCAGATCCTTCACGGATATCCTCTCCTGTTAAGGTTCTGCTCGCTTTCCTTCAGAGCTTGTTCTTTCTCGCATACTCATTAAAGGTCTTTGTAAGAGCATTACGAAATCCCACAATATGAGTTCCACCTTCCGGTGTTGTAATATTATTTACAAATCCCATAGTATGTTCTCTGTATAGGCATCATTGTGCTGCATAGCAACTTCTACCATAACACCCGTCTTTGATTCCCTTCAAAATAAAGGATATCATCATCAAAGCGCTGTATTACTGCTGTATTCAAATACTGAACAAATTCTTTAATACCGCCCTCGTAGTGGAAGGTCACTTCTTTGGGTTCTTCTTCTTCACGCTTGTCTCTCTGCAACAATTTTCAGATCCCTTTTGTCAAAAAGGCAATTTCTCTGAAGCGATGTTTTAATGTTCCGAAATCAAAAATAGTCTCTTCAAAAATTTCCGGGATCCGGTAGACGTAACCATCGTTCCTGTTTTCTCCGGTTCACATTCTCCTACAATCTTCAGGCTATAAACCGTTTTTCCCTCTTTCGTATCTCTGTCTGTAAATCTTTGCCTTCATGGAAAATTGTTACTTCAAGCCAGGTAGAGAGGGCATTTACTACCGATGCACCCACACCGTGAAGACCGCCGGATACCTTATATCCCTCCACCACCGAATTTACCGCCAGCATGGAGAGATTGTAAATACAACTTCAACAGCCGGAATACCTGCTTTCTGGTTAATTCCCAACAGGAATTCCACGTCCATTATCAATAACTGTAATTGAATTGTCTTCATTGATTGCCACATCAATGATATCACAATAGCCTGCCAAAGCTTCATCTACTGCATTATCTACGATTTCATAAACCAGATGATGAAGACCTCTTGAAGAAGTGCTGCCAATATACATACCCGGTCTTTTTCTGACTGCTTCAAGTCCCTCTACAGAATTTGAATCTGGTCTGCTCCGTACTCTGTTTTAATTTCTGTACTCATGCAATTCCTCCTGTTTTCCGGTAATTCCGGTAGTTGCTCAGTTTTCTGTGTTATATGTATTATGTAAACCTTTCACTCAGGAAGGACAAAATACATCTCCATCTATTACTTTAAAAATTTTGTTGATATGAAACCTTTTATCTATAAAATCATCCAAGCCTGTACAGGTAATCATAGTCTGCACATGGCTGATGCTGTTTAAGAGATAATTCTGCCTGTTCGAGTCAAGCTCTGACAAAACATCATCTAAAAGCAGAACCGGCATATCCTTTGATCACCTTCTTCACCATATAGATTTCCGAAAGCTCAAAGACAGTGCAGCAGTTCGCTGCTGCCCCTGAGAACCGTATCTGCTGATATCAATTCCGTTGACCTTCACACTGAGGTCATCTCTGTGCGGTCCTACGGAAGTCTGTTTAAAACGGACAGTCCCTTTTCCTTGTTTTTGGAAAGTTCTTCCTGATAAAAATTCTCATCGCGTTTGACGCTAGGCTCATAAACCAGCTCTATCTTTCACGGTTTCCGGTGATACTGCTATGTATCTCTTCCATAATGCCATTTATCTCATCCACATAGCTTGCGGCGGGTTTCAATGAGATCTCCTTGCCATATTGTAGCAAACTGCTCATCCCAGATTTCCAGCGTATCTTTTAAAGACTCGGGCTGAAAAGCAATATCCTTTAACAGCTTATTCCTCTGGTTCAGAACATCCGATTATAACTGGAAAGATTGGATAAATACAGCTTATCAAGCTGACATAGCTCTAAATCCATAAACCGCCTTCTTTCTCCCGGACCGTTTTTGATAATATTCAAGTCCTCCGGAGAGAAAAACACTATATTTAAAATGACCAAACAATTCACTGGCTTTACGGATAGGGATGCCGTCAATGGCAATTCCCTTTGGCTTGCTTTTCTTTAGAGTGCATATCAATTTTGCGGGATATACCCGTCTTTATTTGACAAACATACGGATATGCGCCTCATCCTGCATCAAACTTTATCATTTCTCTATCCCTTACTCCCTCTGTGGGATTTCGTGGTACTGCATAAATATGCAGCTTCCAGTATATTTGTCTTTCCCTTGGGCATTATCCCCATAAAAGATATTGGTTCCCTTATCAAATTCCAGCGCCAAAGTGAGTTGTAATTTCTGTAATTTTTAAGTTCTATTGATTCGATATACATGTATACACCTATTTTACAATTTTAATTTCTTCTCCCGTGAAAAGAAATCACATCACCCATCATATAATTTGCGGCCACGTCTGGTATCAACGCTCTCCGTTTACCAAAACCTCGCCATCCTGAATAACATATTTGGCTTCAACACCGTCTTCCACCAAATTTGCGGCTTTCAAAGCCTGACCTAGCTTTATAAATTCATCTCTTAAGTTTAATAACTTCCATTTTTTCTCCTTTTCCATTTGCGGTTTTTGCGGCTGACAGCATTAAAGTTTACAGGCAAAATCAGATAAATATACTGCTGATTATCATCACGGATAAAGCATGGAGCTTTGGCATTCATGAGATAAATGCTGACTTCTTCATCATCAATTACCTTGAGGGCATCAATTAAAAATTTCGGATTAAAGCCAATCATAATGTCTTTTCCCTCTTTTTCAATATCAATATCCTCTTTCATAGAACCAATCTGGGAGTCAATGCGAAGCTCCATCTGTCCGTTCTGAATATTGATAATAATCGGTTTTTTATCTCCCTTCTTTTACAAGAAGTGTTGCTCTGTCAATACAATCTAAAAATTCTTTTTTGTTAATCTGACTTTTGTTTCATAATCACTGGAAAGCATCTGGTCAATCTTAAAGTATTCCCCTTCGATTAAGCGGGAAACGACTTTTGTATCATCAAATTCAAATAAAATATGATTTGCGGAAAGATAAATTTCAACCATATCTTCCAGCTCACCGGATAAAATTTTGCTGATTTCATTTAATGTTTTTCCCGGAACAACAACTTTACGGTCTTCGCAGTCTTCTTTTAACCCGATTTTTCTGATAGAAATACGGTGTCCGTCAAGAGAAATCACTCTTAACATGTTGTTTTCTATCTGGAAAAGTTCTCCTGTCATCAATTTATTATTCTCATTTACAGCAATAGAGAAAATCGTCTGACGAATAATTTCTTTTAAAGTAAACTGTGAAACCCGTATGCAATCATGTTTTTTCTATTAAAGGCAAATAGGAAAAATCTTCACCTGATTTACCGGGGAATATTAAATTTTGCTTTTTCACAAGTAATAGTAGCATTTAATTTTTCATCTGTTTCAATGGTAACATCATTATCCGGAAGCTTACGGACAATTTCTGAGAGAGATTTTTGCATCCAAAGCAATGATACCTTTTTCAAAAACCAGTTCCCTGAACACGGGTTTCGATACCTAATTCCATATCATTGGATGTAAATTTAATATCATTTGTTGAAGCATCGATTAAAATACATTCTAAAATAGGGCATTGTTGTTTTGCCTGGAACGGCTTTCATGACGATACTGACACTTTTTTGAAGTTCAGATTTTGGACAAACTAATTTCATAGTGTGAATAACTTCCTTTCTGTGTGGAGGTGGTTAAATAAAAATATAAAAGAATAAAAAATTCGTAGTATTACCGCCGTAGGGGCTGTGAATATGTGAATAACCTCGATTTAACCCTAGAAAATATGGGCTTTAAGTGTATGGATAACTTTGTGGGTTAAGGTTGAAATTCAAGTGTAAGACCTGTTGATAAAAATGTGGGTTAAAAACCGCAAAAATATCGAGAGGTTTTCCACACGTAATTCACATCAGTATACACCTGTCTGGTGTGGATAAAAATTATTCTATTTTGACGGATTTATTTTCTTCTTTAAAATATCAATGATTTCCCTGTGTAGGAGCAGCGTTTCTGGACCGTTTCAGTTCAGCTTCGATTTTAGTCAATTCCGTTCATAATGGTGGTGTGGTCCCTGCCTCCTAAGACTTTGCCGATGTTTTTTAAGCGTTACTTCTGTCATACTGGCGGCATAAATACATGACAATCTGTCTTGGAAATACAATTTTTGCAGTTTCTTTTATTACCGGTTAAGTCTGAGGCTGCTAAATCAAAGTGTTCTGCAACGACTTCAATAATAAGCTCCGGTGTGATAATGCGCTTTCTGATTAGGAGAAATAATATCTTTTAATACTTTTTCGGCTAAAGCCAGATTAATTTCACTTTTTGCTCAAGGTTGGCGTAAGCCATAATTTTATTGAGAGAACCTTCCAGCTCACGAATATTTGATTTTACGTTTTTGGCAATGTATTCAATGACCTCGTCATCAATTTTGTAACCGTCCAGTTCTTCCTTTTTACGAAGAATTGCCATTCTGGTTTCATAATCAGGAGAAGAAATATCAACAATTAAGCCCCATTCAAAACGAGAACGAAGGCGGTCTTCCAGAATTTCCATATCCTTTCGGCGGTTTATCAGATGAAATAACAATCTGTTTTTTCGCTCCGTGGAGGGCAGTTAAAGGTATGGAAAAATTCTTCCTGTGTAGACTCTTTTCCTATAATAAACTGAATATCATCAATTAAAAGAACGTCAATGTTGCGATATTTTTCACGGAACTTGGACATAGTGGTATTATTACCGTTACGAATAGAGTCAATCAATTCGTTTGTAAAATATTCACTTGTTACATATAAAACTTTTGCACTTGGATTTTTCTGTAATCACAAAATGTGCGATAGAGTGCATTAAGTGGGTTTTTCCAAGACCTACACCACCGTAGATAAACAGCGGATTGTAGGCTTCTCCCGGGAGACTCCGCAACTGCCACGAGATGCGGCATGCGCCATTTTGTTGTTATTTCCCACGACAAAAGTGTCGAGGTATAGCGTGGATTTAAGTTGGCTTTTTCAATATTTTCATTTAAGCTTACCGGTGCGCTGCCGCCGGAGCCGGTGTCTTTACCATTCTTCCTTAATATCCTCGGGAAGAACCAGAGAAATCTCAAAATCCTGTCCCAATGGTCTCTGCAATAGCAGACTTTTAAAGGGCAGAAGATATTTCTTATTAATGTAATCTAGTGCCATGCTCCCGTTTGTAACAATAATTGTCACAACATTTCCCTCTACTTTGTAAACCTCTCAAAGGTTCAAGCCAGGCGCATTGAAGGAAACATCAGACACATCATGTTCAATTTTAATCATATTTAAGATATCTGACCATTTTTCCTGTATTATGTGCATTTTCATTTCTCCTAAATCAGTATTCTATGCCGGTTTTAAAACACAAAAATATATGATTGACTGAGTACCTCATTCAACCATAGGCAAAAAAAAGTATTATTATCTATATAATATAATAAAAAAGAAGTTTTATCAATGAAAAATTAAAGAAATCCGGTGTCTCAAGGGTTTGATGTGTGGTTATGTGGAAAACTTTTCTGTTTACATTATATATAGAGAGAACAGTGTAAAAAAAGAGTTAAAAAAATCAGGAAAACAGATGGATATGTGTGCATGTGGATAGAGGGTATGTGGAAAATGAGGACAGGATTTATGGAGAGAAGCATGTGGAAAACATAGGAATGTGAAAAATGTGTATAACGCTAAAAATACACTAATCCACATGTCGAAAAACCGCTGAAAAATAAGGATTTTTTAGAAAATATAAGGGGAAACAATGTGAATATTTGGTAGGAGTTATCCACATGTTATCCACATTTTGTGGATAAAGGTATAAGGAGCTGAAAAAAATGTGAATAACTGTGTGTATAGAGAAAATAGATAAGTTTAGTTAACGCGAAATCCAGAGATATTTTTGTGTGGATAGATGTGTAGAAGTAGCTGTGGATGGTCAAAAACTGCTGAAAAAACGCGTTAAAAACGCGGAAAATGAAAGTGCTTGACGAGAACAAGGTTTTCTGAATATAATTGAAATGATGTTTTCTATCACGCATAACTAGAAGTGACATCTAAATTAAATTGTATCGGAAAGATGTCCATTAATATAAGGGAGGTGCCTTGAATATGAAAATGACATTTCAGCCTAAAAAAAGACAGCGTTCCAAAGTTCATGGATTTAGAGCTAGAATGAGCAGTGCTGGCGGAAGAAAAGTTTTAGCTGCTAGAAGAGCAAAAGGAAGAAAAAAATTGTCAGCTTGCAGTTCGTTTAAGACCGCAGACATGTGGTCTTTTCTTCTCTTTGCGGTAAAGGATAGAGTATGAAGTATTCAGAATCATTAAAGAAAAACAACGATTTTCAACTGGTTTATCGACGGGAACATCGTATGCAAATCGTTATCTGGTTATGTATCGTTTAAAGGAAAACCAGTTGAGTCGTAACAGAATTGGTATATCCGTAAGTAAAAAAGTCGGCAACAGTGTAGTAAGGCATCATTTGACCACGTTTAATAAGAGAAAGCTACCGTTTGAACGAAGAAAAGTTTTGTTGTGGATATGATATTGTTGTAGTGGTAAGAGTGAATGGAAAAGATCAGGGAATTACCATTCTTTAGAGAGCGCCCTTCTTCATTTAGGGGAAGGCTGCACAAGGTTGTGAGAAGTAAAGAGAATGAAAAAAATCACTGATAGATATTGATTAAAGGTTATCAGAAGTATTTATCTCCCTCTGAAAAGAACATGTTGTCCGTATATACCCACATGTTCTCAGTACGGATTAGAAGCGATTGAAAAATACGGTGCGGTAAAAGGAAGCCTCTGGCTGCATGGAGAATATTAAGATGCAACCCTTTTTCCAAAGGGGGGCTATGATCCCTGTGCCGTGACGTATTAGGAGATAAAGGTCAAGAAGGAGGATTATTGTTTTGGGTGTGTTACTAACGAAGAGTACCATGCCGATTGTTAACTGGGTAGCAGAAGTGCTGGGCTGGCTGATGAACGGCATTTACAGCATTGGAGTGCATAACTTAGGTTTATGTATTATTATCTTTACTCTTGTCATTTATGCGTTTATGACTCCATTGCAGATTAAACAGCAGAAATTTGCGAGATGAATGCGGTTATGGCTCCTGAATTACAGAATATTCAGAAGAAATACAGAGGGAAAAAAGGATCAGAATTCACAGTTAAAAATGCAGGAAGAAACCATGGGCGCTATATGAAAAATACGGCGTTTCTCCAACAGGAAGCTGTTTGCAGATGTTAATTCAGATGCCGATTTTCTTTGCATTATATCAGGTTATTATTAAAATTCCGGGATATATCGGAGGAATTAAGCATGTATTTGCATTCAGCAGTTTCTCATATTACAGATGTAAGCGGTTATTCCGATATTATTTTCAGAAGTTTGTTCAGGATAATGCAATTAAAAACAGCTACATTCCAATGTCAGGAAAATTAAGCAGCGACCATGTGGTTGACTTTTTATACAGTCCTTTCTCCCTGCACAGTGGGACAAGCTGGCAGATGTTGAGTAAATTTCAGGGATTTGCCGATGTGCTGATATCAGACAGCAGACAAGCTGCATCCAATGCAGAATTTCCTTGGACTTAACATTGCAGATAATCCCATGGGTCTCTATTCAGTCCGGTTGGTCTACACAGCATTATTTGTTAATTCTGGCAGCAGTTTTAATTCCTGTACTGGCATGGGGTACACAGGTGCTGAACATGAAGCTTGCCTTCAGCACAGCGGCGATCCAATACAAGTAACGGTGGACACCGTCTTCAGATGGAAGCAACAATGAAAACCATGAACCTATGTTCATGCCGCTGATGACAGCGTTTATCTGTTTTACATTCCCGGTAGGTATTGGTATTTACTGGATTATCGGTGCGGTTATCCGAAGCGTACAGCAGATGATTATTAACAGACATCTGAACAATATGGATATAGATGACTTCATTAAAAAGAATAAAGCCAAAATGGATAAGAAAGAGGCGAGATTAGGTGTTACTTCTCAGAACATCAGCCAGCAGGCAAAGATGAACGTGCGTAACATTGAAGAACCTCAAAGAGAGCAACCATTGCGGATAGAGAGTAAATCTGTAAAGAATACTTCAGCTTCTTATACAGCAGAAGTGCCAAAGACAAAGCCGGGCAGTCTGGCGTCAAAGGCAAATATGGTAGCTGCAGTTTGATGCAAATAACAAAGGAAAAAAGAAATAGAAGGTAAGGGGGAAAAAAGATGGAATTCAGAGAGTTTTCTGCCAAGACAGTAGATGAAGCCATTACAAAGGCAAGTCTTGAATTTGAAGTATCCAGTGAAAACCTTGAAATTCAGATTGTTTCTGAAGGAAAAACAGGATTTTTAGGCTCGGTGCAAAGCCTGCAATTATTAAAGCGCGCAAAAAAAGCCACAGCTTCTGAGAAGATCCTGCTACCAAAGGAACAGAAGAGATACGCTGAAAAAGTTAGAGCGCAAAGGGGTAAAAAGCCAGTAAAAGAGGCTGCGCCTGAAAGTGTAAAAGAGATTGACAGAGCCGCCACGCTGAAGAAGAGAGAAAGTTATTGTAAGAAGCGAAGAAGAAATTGCAAATATGAAGGCTGAGGCAGAGAAGTTTTTAAGCGGAGTCTCAAAGCCATGGAATATGGAAGTGGAAATTAAGATGGAATATAAAGTTGCCGAAGGAAACCTTGATATTGAATTTATCGGACATGATATGGGTATTCTCATTGGTAAGAGAGGACAGACTCTAGACTCCTTACAGTACCTTACCAGTCTGGTAGTAAATAAGGGAACACAGGGTTATGTACGTGTAAAACTCGATACAGAGGATTATCGTAACAGAAGAAAAGAAACTCTGGAAAATCTGGCAAGAAGCATTGCTTATAAAGTAAGAAAAACAAGAAAAACAGTTTCTCTTGAGCCAATGAACCCTTATGAAAGAAGAATTATTCATTCCGCACTACAGGGAAATCGCTATGTGGAAACATACAGCGAAGGGAAACGAACCATATCGTCATGTGGTAGTAAAGATTACAGATAGATAGTAAACATGTCTATTATTCTAGGTGAAAGCGTGAATAATAGGGGAAGTCCCTGCGCTTTCTCCTGGAATTTTTTTATTAAAAATGATTATTTATCTTATGTATGCTTTTGATATAAGCTATAATATTCTACAAGCAAACGATAGGAGCATTTTGCAATTTTTCGAGTATAGAGATGCTTTGGGAGCTGTGTTTGAGTGCTTTAGCACGAGTTTGGCGGACAAAGCATCTTTAGGCGGTGCAGAAAAATAAAAAAAGGAGACGTGTTTGCTGTGAATATTATAGCTATATTGAAAAAGCAAAAGAAGGGAGAAAATTATGGCAGATACAATTGCGGCTGTTGCAACTGCAATGACTGCATCGGGAATTGGAATTATTCGTATCAGCGGTCCTGAAAGTCGGGAAATATTGCAGGGTAAAATATATCGCTCCAAAGGCGGAAAAAAGCGACTTGAGAGTGCTCCCTCACACACCATTCAGTATGGTTTTATCTGTGATGAGGATGAAATAATAGATGAAGTTCTGGTAATGGTTATGGATGGCACCCAGAAGTTATACAGGAGAAAATACAGTAGAAATTGATTGTCATGGCGGTGTTCTTGCAATGAAAAGAGTGCTGGAAACAGTGATAAAATATGGGGCAAGACCGGCAGAACCGGGAGAATTTACGAGCGTGCATTTTTAAATGGCAGGATTGATTTGTCTCAGGCAGAGGCAGTCATTGATGTAATAAACGCGACACGAGTATGCGCATTAAAGAGCTCGGTAAGCCAGTTAAGAGGGAAATATACAGAGAGTTATTCAAGGGAAATCGAGACAGGGATTATTTATCAGATTGCCTATATTGAGTCAGCCTTAGACGATCCGGAACATATCAGTATTGATGGATACGGAGATACTTTAAAAGGAGAAACTCAGCCTTTTAAAAGAGTAAAATTAGATGGTCTTTTGAGATACAGTAAGAGAAGGTAAAGCTTATGAAGGAAGGCATTAAAACAGTTATCGTAGGAAAGCCCAATGCAGGGAAATCTTCTCTTTTAAATCTGCCTGGTAGGGAGAGGAAAGAGCCATTGTAACGGATATTGCCGGGAACCACCAGAGATATACTGGAAGAAACCATTGTTCTACATGGGAATTTCTCTTAGAATGATTGATACGGCAGGTATTCGCTGACACAGATGATGTAGTAGAAAAAATCGGTGTAAAAAAGGCTGTGGAAAATGCAAAGGATGCGGATTTAATCCTCTATGTAGTGGATGATTCCTCTGTGCCCCTTTAGATGAGAATGATAAAGAGATTATTGAGCTTTTAAAAGACAAAAAAGCCATGGTTATTTTAAATAAAATGGACTTGCAGCAGCAGGTTACGGAAGAAGATTTAAAGGCGAATACTGGACCATCCCGTAGTCGCTGTCCTTCTGCGAAAGGAAGAAGAAGGTATTGACCGAATTTAGAAGCAGCAGATTAAAGAACTGTTTTTTGAAGGGGATTTATCATTTAATGATGAAATTTACATTACAAATATGCGTCATAAAGCAGCTCTAGAAGATGCTAAAAAGAGTAGTCTGGAATCTGGTGGAAAACAGCATTGAAATGCAGATGCCGGAAGACTTCTTCTCCATTGATTTGATGAACGCTTATGAAGCTCTGGGAAGCATTATCGGTGAGTCTGTGGGGGAAGACTTGGTGAATGAGATTTTCTCCAAGTTTTGCACAGGAAAATAAAAAAATCAGAAAAAATGTGGATAACTTCTTGAAAAACAGAAAGAAATGTAGAAAGGAAATCCAAAATGTAGTGTACTAACAGAAACATTATGATGTTGCCATGTGGTGGGTGCAGGACATGCCGGTTGTGAAGCTGCTCTTGCCTGTGCCCAGACTTGGTTTGGAAACCATTATGTTTACCGTAAGCGTAGACAGCATTGCTTTGATGCCCTGTAATCTAATATTGGAGGCAGCTCCAAAGGTCATCTGGTAAAAGAAATTGATGCGCTTGGGCGGAGAAATGGGTAAAAATATTGATAAGACTTTTATACAGTCGAAAATGCTCAATGTGTCCAAAGGACCGGCAGTACATTCCCTCCGTGCGCAGGCGGATAAACAGGAATATACAAGAGAAATGCGGAAGAACATTGGAAAATACAGAGCATCTCACTGTTCGTCAGGCTGAGGTTACGGAAATCTATGGCAGAAGACGGTGTAGTAAAAGGTGTAAAAACTTATTCAGGAGCGGAATATCATACAAAGGCAGTTGTTTTATGTACGGGAACGTATTTAAAGGCCAGATGTATTTACGGTGATATCAGCAATGAAACAGGTCCAAACGGTTTGCAGGCAGCCAATTACCTGACGATTCTTTGAAAAAACTGGCGAATTGAAATGTATCGTTTTAAAACGGGAACACCGGCTCGTATTGATAAGAGAAGCATTGATTTTTCAAAGATGGAAGAACAGTTCGGAGACGAAAGAGTTGTACCGTTTTCTTTCTCTACCAATCCCGGAAGACGTACAGATTGACCAGGCATTTCCTGTTGGCTCACTTATACACCAATGAAGAGACACATGAAATCATTAGAGATAACTTAGACCGTTCTCCGTTATATTCCGGAATGATAGAAGGAACAGGTCCTCGTTACTGTCCATCCATTGAAGATAAGGTAGTAAAATTTGCAGATAAAAATCGTCATCAGGTGTTTATTGAACCGGAAGGATTGGATCTACAAATGAGATGTATATAGGAGGGATGTCAAGCTCCTTACCGGAGGATGTGCAGTATGAAATGTACCATTCTGTTACCGGGGCTGGAGAATGCAAAAATCGTACGAAATGCCTATGCAATCGAGTATGATTGTATCGATGCAAGACAGTTATATCCGACTTTGGAATTTAAAAACATTAAGGGATTATTCTCCGGTGGGACAGTTTAACGGAAGCTCCGGATATGAGGAAGCAGCAGCCCAAGGGGACTGGTAGCAGGGTATCAATGCAGCCATGGAAAGTTTTAGGTCGTGAGCAGTTGGTTTTAGACCGTTCAGAGTCCTATATCGGTGTGTTAATCGATGATTTAGTAACGAAAGAAAACCGTGAACCTTACCGTATGATGACAAGCCGTGCAGAGTATCGTCTGCTATTAAGACAGGATAATGCAGACCTTAGACTGCGGGAAAAAGGGATATCAGGTGGGGCTTGTAACACAGGAGCAGTATGATTATATTCAGTGGAAAAAAGAGAAAATCGAAGAAGAAACACAGCGTATGGAGCATGTACATGTAGGGGCTGTAAAAGAGGTTCAGGAGCTTTTAGAGCAGTATGGAAGCACTCCTTTGAAGAATGGAATTTCTCTCGCAGATTTAATCAGAAGACCGGAATTATCTTATGATATTGTAGCTCCTTTAGATAAAAAAAGACCGGAATTACCTTATGATGTAAGGGAACAAATCAACATTAACATTAAGTATGACGGGTATATCAGACGTCAGTTAAAGCAGGTGGAAGGCTTTAAAAAGCTGGAAAATAGGCTTCCAAAGGATATTGATTATGACGCAATCAGTGGACTTCGCATTGAAGCAAAGCAGAAATTAAACGCATATCGCCCGATTTCCATAGGACAGGCATCCAGAATTGCAGGGGTTTCTCCGGCGGATATATCTGTCTGTTGGTGTATATGGAGTCTTATCGAAGAGGAAAATAAGAGGAGATAGATATGGCATGAATTACGATTTAACGTATTCTGGAAGAAGGCTGTAAGGAGCCTATGGAATACATTGCTCTTTAAATGAGTGAACAAAAAAAGCAGTTTGTGCAGTTATTATGAGCTTTTGGTTGAGTGGAATAAAGTCATGAATTTGACCGGGAATTACGGACTTTGAGGAGGTCCTTTTACCAAACATTTTGTAGACAGCCTTTCTCCATTGTAAAAGCGCTGGATATGGACTAAAATTTTTACCTGTATTGATGTGGGAACAGGCGCTGGATTTCCGGGAATTCCTCTGAAAATTGCATTTCCTCATCTTCAGATTACGCTTTTGGACTCTCTGAATAAAAGGCTTGAATTTCTGGTAAGTGAAGTGATAGAATTATCTGGGACTTAACGGTATGTCAAACCGTTCACGGAAGGGCAGAAGATGCAGCCAGAAAGGCTGAATACAGAGAAAAATATGATTTAAGCGTATCAAGGGCAGTGTCCCGTCTGGCGTCTTTAAGCGAGCTATTGTATGCCTTATGTAAAGGAAGGAGGATACTTTGTATCCTACAAGTCAGGAAAGGCGGCAGGAGGAGGTTTCAGAGGCTAAGAAAGCTATCTCTGTTCTGGGCGGAAAGCTGGATAGGACAGTGGATTTTAAACTGTATCGAGACGGATATGGACAGAACATTGGTGATGATGAGAGAAAGGTAAAAGGCACACCGAAGAAATATCCGAGAAAAGCAGGAACTCCAACAAAAGAACCGATTTTATAGTAAAAAAATAAAAGTGTCGCTGAGGCTTCATCGTAGGATCAGGTCTAGCGGTCTTTCGTCTCTATTTCACAAAAAAAACACAGTCTTACCTAATTTTTATCACATTTTTTCCATAGAATGGAGAGAGGACAAAGACGCCCTAGACTATGAAGAATGTGTTGTCATATAAAGGAGGGAACGTTTTGATTGAAGTAAAAAATCTAGTAAAAAAATATGGTGACCATCACGTAGCGGTAGACTCACTTGAATTTTACAGTGGAAAAAGGGAAAAATTTACGGCTTTCTCGGGACCAAACGGAGCAGGAAAATCGACTACAATGAACATGATTACTGGCTATATTGCTTCTACGGAAGGGGAAATTCTCATTGACGGGTCACAATATTTTGGATGAGCCGGAAGTAGCAAAGAAAAAGAGTCGGATATCTGCCGGAGATACCGCCTTTATATCAGGATATGACGGTACTGGAATATTTAAAATTTGCTGCTGAACTAAAGATGCTATTCCAAAAGAGGAAAGAGAAAAGCAAATATCAGAAGAAGTTATGTCAACCACTAAAGCTGGAAGATATGAAACGAAGATTGATTAAAAATCTTTCTAAAGGATACAAACAGCGTGTTGGCCTGGCACAGGCTCTTTTAGGGATATCCGGAGGTTATTATTTTAGATGAGCCAACCGTAGGATTAGACCCCAAAGCAGATTATTGAAATTCGAGATTTGATAAAAAGCCTGGGGCAGAAGCACACGGTGATTTTAAGTTCTCATATTCTGTCAGAGGTAAGTGCGGTGTGCGACCATGTGTTGATTATTGATAAGGGAAGATTAGTTGCCAGCGATACACCGGAAAATCTGAGTAAAGGTCATGACAGGTATGCAAATTCTCTGGAGCTTACCGTAAAAGGGAGAGGAAGCTGTTATAGGAGAAGCGCTTGGCTATGGTAGAAAATATTGAGAGTGATTGTATACCACAGCTCTCACTGATTCAGAGGGCGCTCATGATTTTACCATAAAAATTTCAGGTGATCATGGATATGAGGGAGAATATCTCTTTGCACTTTCTGAGGTGAAATGTCCAATTCTTCGTATGCAGTCTACCAATATGTCTTTGGAGGAAGTATTCCTGAAGCTGACAAATGACGAGGGAAAATTACAAGATAAGGGAATGGAAGGAGAAAAATAAACATGCTGGCAGTCTATAAAAAAGAGTTGAGAAGTTATCTACTTCAATGGCTAGGATATGTATTTATTGCTTTTATTTGTCCTGCTGATATCTGGGGAATTTATTTTACCGCTTATAATCTTCAGTTTGCAAGTCCTGATTTTGGGGCATTACGTTAAGCTCTGTTACTTTTTTATTTTTAATTATTACTCCTATGATTACCATGAGAATACTGGCAGAGGAAAAGAGAACCGTACAGACCAACTCCTTTTAACAGCGCCTGTTCCTGTCTGGAAGGTTGTTTTAGGTAAATATTTAAGCATGGTGACTATTTATGCCATACCGATTATATTGCAGCGCTTTTTATCCTACTGATTATGGGAAAATATGGCGGTTATCTCTTATCCTATGGCCTATGCTGGCAGTCATTGGATTTTTCTTCTGGGATGTGCTCAGATTGCCGTGGGATTGTTCCTTTCTTCCGTTACAGAAAGTCAGGTAATTGCAGCAGTATCTAACTTTTGGAATTTTATTTTGCAGCTATATGATGGACGGAATTGAAAGCTTCTTCTCCGATACTGCCGTAAGCTCTATGGTGGCATTTTTAATTCTTGCAGTGGTACTTTGGAGATTGTCGTTTACCAGCTCACAAAAAATATTATCTTTCTTCCTGTGTAGGAGGTGTTTTGGTAATTGGCGTAGCGTGCTGTGATACTTTATGCTGTAAAACCTACAATTTTTACAGGACTTATTCAGAAATTCTTAGATTTATTTGCGATTGCAAACCATTTTGATAATTTTGTAGGCGGAATTTTTGCATGTGACAGGAATTATCTATATGCTTTCTGTTGTTTGTATCTTTGTATTTTCTCACTGTTCAGTGTATACAGAAACGCCGTTGGAGCTGTTCAGGAGGATTGCAGCATGAAAATAAATTTGAGAAGAGTAAACTTCGTGAATGTGCACAGCGCGGGAAAACTAAAGGAGAATAAAAAAATGTTGAAACATGGCTCTTACAGCATTGCTCTTACAGCGCTGGTAATTGCCATTGTGGTAATTTTGAATTTGGTAATACAGGAGCTGCGTCAAAGTATAGAGAGTTTGACTTGAGTAGCACAGAAGCTGTATACCATCGGAGAGCAGACAGAAAAAATCCTGAAGGAATTTAAAGAAGGATGTTACATCTGTACTACATTTCTCAAGATGGAACAGAAAGCAATGATATTGAAAAATTGTTGGAAAAGTATGAAGAAGGAAGCAAGCATATTAAAGTAGAACAGAGGATCCTGCTGTTTATCCTAAATTTGCTTCTCAGTATACCTCAGAGATAATTAAGTAATAACAGTATTATTGTAGAATGTGGAGAAAAAAGTAAGGTTGTTAGATTATTCAGGATATGTATGAGACAACTATAAACTATCAGACTTATTCTCAGCAGGTAACAGGATTTGACGGCGAAGGACAGTTGACAAGTGCAATTAACTATGTTGTTTCTGAAGATATGCCTGTACTGTATGCACTTGACAGGGCATGATGAGCTTTCTATGAGTGAGGCTATGAAGGAGACAATTCAGAAATGCAAATATTGAAATTCGTGACTCTAAATCTGCTTACAGAAGAAACAGTACCGGAGGATACCGCATGTCTGCTTTGATTTTTGCTCCCCGCACCGATATTGCAGCAGAGGATGAGGCAGATAAAATTATTAAATATCTGGAAAACGGTGGAAAGGCGATTATTTTATCCGATTATACTGATCATAGAAATGACAAATTTCAACTCTGTATTGGAAAATTACGGTGTTCAGCCTGAAAATGGAATTGTGTAGAAGGGTGATTCAGGAACATTATATTGTCACAAAATCAGTATTATTTGCTGCCGAGATATTGAGAGTCATGAGATTACTTCAAACTTATCCTCTCAAAGACGCTAAATATGTGCTGACAGCGCTTTGACACCAGCATTAAGACTCTGGAAAATGTAAGAGATACCTATAGAGATTAGACAGTATTCTGACAACTTCTGACAGCGCTTACTCGAAAAAACAGATTTGGAAAATATGGAGACCACAGAGAAGGAAGAGGACGGAGATCTTAGAAGGACCATTCCCACTGGGCGTCATCTATTACAGAGGAAAAAGTTGAGCGATGATAGAGACACAGATTGTTTATTTTTCATCTCAGTGCGATTTTCGAGTGTACCAGATGAATGCAACTGTTTCCGGAGCAAACTATGAGCTGCTTTCTTCATCAGCTTCTCATGGCTGTGCGGAACAGAGGAAGAGGTCACATGGTATCTCTATTCCAAGCTATCTTTTGATATGAGCAACTTTAATGATACCTGCTCAGTGATGCAAGCTTTTGGAGTATTCTCTGTAACTGCTGTTGATCCCTGTGACTGATTCTGCTTATTGGTTTTGGAATTTGGCTGAAAAGGAGAAAATAGTAATATGGCAAAGACAAAAAAGGGATTGATCCTTGCTCTTACGAATTGTAATACTGTTGATTTTAATTGGTGCCTATATTGTGGGATGAGGTGGCACGACCATTTGAGGAGGATAGAAGAGACAGACAGGAAGAAAAAGTATTACGGCTTTCGAGGTGAGAGCGGAAGATATTTCAGAGTGGCTATTGAAAACGACGGTGTTCTGTACACTTTTGTAAAAGAAGATGATACATGGAAATATGCAGAGGATGAAGATCTTCCATCTGAGTGAATCAGGCAGTTGTTTCTAATATTATGTTCAGGATGTAACTTCTGTAAAAGTCTGCAGAGAGAATTGAGGATATAGAAAATCCCGCAGATTATGGATCTGGATCAGAACCAAAATTAAAGGCTACTATTACAGACACACAATGCAGAAAGCGTTTTGAGAGCTTTGGTGATGATAACGAGGCAGTTTCCGGCGCTTATATGAGTGTAGGGAATAGATGAAAAACCAATATATCTGGTAAATTCTACTGTGAAAACCGACTACAGTTTGAAAAAAATGATTTGGCAGAAATGGAAGAATTACCGCAAATTTCGCCGTAGGTAATATTAAAAAGGTAGAAATCAGTCAGGATGGTATTACCACGGAGTAAAAACCTTACAGGAGGAGACAGCGGGCGGTTTATGGACGTTATATATATGCAAGATGGAAGCCAGAATATCGCTTCTGTGGCGCAGATAGCTGCAAAGGTAAGCATGATCTATATGGGAACCATTTCTCCAGTGGGTTAAGCTGTAATGGATTTTGTAAGCTTATGATACAAATAATTTATCTTCCTATGGTTTAGATGCAATCCGGTAAGAAAGTAACGTGTTTTCTATGAAGAAGACAGGAGAGTGAAGATACTTCTGAGGAAGCACGAAGATGAGAATGCCGAGGAAGAAGAACCTGTTATGGTTGCAAAAGAATGTTGTGTCTGCTGGTATCGGAAATACAGATGAAAACGGAAATTATTATGCTTGCTACCGCATGGACAGTAGTTATATCTTACACTATGGCAGCATCTACCGTAGATGAAATGATGACATTTAGCTTCTGAGTGAATTAGTAAGTTCTTTAGTAACGGATTATTCCTTTAGCTGACTTGGATAAAGTAACCATAGAAAGAACCGGCGAAACTTATGTTCTTACAAGAGAAGAAACAGAAGTGAAAAAAGGAGACTCAGAAGAAACTACAACAGAAACAGAAATACTATTTGAATGATGAAGAAATTCAATATGAAGAGTATCAGACTTTTATCTCCAAAGGTGACCAGTGGATTAGAATGGCAGAGTATGACAGTATTGAGGACAGAACGGAGACAATCCTGCAGAGATTACCATTACTGTTTGAAAAAGAATGCGGTATGACAGTGACTAAAGTTGCTTACTATTCTTATGATGAAAATTTCTATTTGTAGTAGATTCAAAGGACAGATGGGAGTCAAATGCTTGTTAATAAGATGAAAGTGAGAGAGATGATAGAAGCATTTGACAGAATGATAGAAGATTGGAAAAAATAAAATGTTTCACGTGAAACATTGAGGTTATGTGAAACAAAAGAAGAGACTGTCGCATTAAATATTTTGGATAATGTTTAAAGCGACAGCCTCTTTTTATTTCATAGGAAATTGTATTCTATGAAATAAAAACTGCTCCGCAAGGATGCGCAGCTCGCGGAAATGAAATCATCACTTTGTGAACCGCTCACGCGCGAAGATTGCGCAACAGCGCAATCTTTTTTAGTTTTGCTATATAAAAGATTTAGATACAAATATGAAGGATTTCCAAAAGATTTTCCGGATTTTCTAATTGCGGCAGGTGTTTCGTGTGGAAATATTGAAATATTCAATGGCAGGATTGCATATTATAGTAGCTCTGCTTTTGTCTCAGCTCTGTGGCTCTGCATCTCCGTTAATGACAACGATGGTACTGCTTTGATTCATATCCTTTAAGTGCGTGGTGTAACGCTGTTGTTTGTATAGTTTCGCTTACAATACTGGATAGTAAGAAGCGAGCATGCTGCTATCCTTCTGTGAGATGCTTCGTAATAAGTGTCTATCATTTCCGGCAGATAGCTAAAAAAGGGATTGAATAAGTATTGTCTCTGTAAGTACATAATCTGAATGTTACTCTGGCAGGTTTTCGGATATTATATATTAAAGTTCCGAAAATACGGGAAGTTCTAATATAAACTTATATAATTTATTTTTTTTGCTTGGTTCGCTTTAGATGCCAGTAGATAAGGAGGTGGATTAATCAATGAGCTAATGTCCATAGCTCATGTCTCATTGTGGCATGCAAGTACAGTAAAAGAACTTGAAAATCCGCTGGCAACAATATCTGTTTTTTCATGCAATGACATTTTTGATAAAGTCTGATATCAGCTGTACATATAAATAGTTTGTATATGTGATTCTTGGGCTTTTCAGAACGTCCACATCCTAATAGGTCTATGCATATACCGTATGAGTTTTCTGCCAGCTCATCAATGACTTTGTTCCATTCATAAGCAGAACTGTAAACGGTTAAATCATGGACCAGTAAAAGCACGTGAGTTCCATGACCTTTCTCTATAATATATCTTTCCAAATCTCCAGTCGTAGTAATTATTAGCAGAAGATTTTAATAAATCTTTTAATGTAGCTGTGGTGAAATATAGTGTGGTTTACTATGTGAATAACTCCGGCAGCCAGCGGTAAAGAGAATACCCTGCTGTGAGATATTTTATGCTTGCTCTTCTATTAAGAATCAGCCTCCTATAAATAGTGTGTAAATATAGAGTTTTGTCTGGGTTTCACAGCTGTCTATGGATGATGCATTACTAACTGTAAACGATTGGGTAAGATTATATGCAAGAGAGAGAGTCTTGGACTGTATCCATTGAATGTTTCACGTGAAACATTCGTGTACTCTAAAAAAAACATAAAAAAATGTTTCACGTGAAACATTAGCTATAGCATTATAGATAGAAAGGTGTTATAATTGAGTCTTGTAACTATTAAGATATATAGACATTTCAACACAATAAGGGGAAATTCAAGTGGGAAGAATTATTGCAATCGCAAATCAAAAGGGCGGAGTAGGAAAGTCTACGACTGCTATCAATCTGTCTGCATGTCTTGCAGAATTAAATCAAAAAGTATTATGCTGATTGATATTGATCCACAGGGGAAATACAACAAGCGGTGTAGGTGTGGATAAAGATAATGCAGAAGCTACTTTATATGAGCTTCTTGTAGGAGAATGCGAATTAAAGGATTGTATTATTGAGAATGTGATTGAGAATCTATCTTTAATTCCATCAAACATGAATTTGGCAGGAGCCGAAATTGAGTTGGTAGGTGTAGAAGGAAGAGAGTATTTACTAAAAAATCATATTGATACGGTAAAAGACAATTATGATTTCATTATTATGGATTGTCCGCCTTCCTTAAATATACTTACGATTAATGCAATGACAACTGCAAATTCTGTATCTAGTTCCAATTCAGTGTGAATATTATGCGCTGGAAGGGTATTACACAGCTATTCACACAATCGAGCTGGTACAGGAAAGATTAAATCCGGATCTGGTTATGGAAGGCGTTGTGTTTACTATGTATGACGCAAGAACAAATCTTTCCCTTACAAGTGGTGGAAAACGTAAAAGAGTAATTTACATCAGTCAATTTACAAAACAATTATTCCAAGAAATGTGCGTTTGGCAGAAGCGCCTAGTTATGGCATTCCAATCAATCTATATGATACAAAATCTGTGGGGTGCAGAAAGCTATCGTCTTTTAGCAGAGGAAGTATTATCTAGGGAGGAAGAAGAATGACGGTAAGAAAAGGCGGATTAGGGACGAGGGCTTGATGCAATGATTAGTGAGACGGCTATGCAAATCCAGCCAACTGCGAACAACAGACAACTCCGTCAGACAGCAAGAAAACAGTTGCTCCCAAGGAAAAAAAAGAGAATTCTGTGCTTAACAGTAAAACTCACACAAGTAGAGCCGAACAGAAAACAGCCGCAGAAAACAATTTGATGAAGATGCTGTACTGGAACTGGCAGAGTCTATTAAACAGTTTGGTGTTTTACAGCCCCTGTTACTGGTAAAACAAAAAGGTGACTATTATGAGATTATTGCCGGTGAGAGACGATGGAGAGCATCCAAAGTTAGCCGGGATTAAGGAAGTTCCTGTGATTGTGAAAGAGCTTTACAGAACAGGAAACCGTAGAAATCTCTCTGATTGAAAATATTCAAAGAGAAAATCTTAAATCCCATAGAAGAAGCAGCCGCTTACAGAAGCTATTGATGAATTCCATTTAAAGCAGGATGTACCATTGCGGAAAGAGTTGCAAAAAGTCAGAACAGCAGTTACAAACTCTATGAGACTTTTGAAGCTGGACGAAAGAGTACAGCAAATGCTCATTGAGGAAATGATTTCTACCGGTCATGCCAGAGCTCTCTCTAGCGATTGAAGACAAGGAAAGTGCAGTATGCAGCGCTGCAGTAAAAGTCTTTGATGAAAAGCTGAATGTAAGAGAAACTGAGAGCTGGTAAAGGATTTTTAAATCCAACGGACCAAAGAAGGAAGAAAAAACAAGAGATACGGCTCAGGATTTAGTTTATGAGCAGTTAGAGGAAGAGAAGATTAAAGGAATTATTGGCTCAAAAGTTGCAATTCGTCGTAGACAATAGATAAGGGAAAAATAGAAATTGAATATTATTCTCAGGACGAGTTGGAACGGATTGTGGAACTTTTAGAAAGTGTCAGATAAGGAGCTGTGCAGAACACTATGGAGAAATTTGTAAGTAGTATTCAGTCTTATTCCGGAATTATATTACTAATGCTTTTGGTAGTTGTGGTTATACTATTAGTATGTGTATTTAATTTATCCTTAGGACTTAATCGGCTTAGTAAAAGGTATGCGATTTTCATGAAAGGGAAAGATGGGCAGTCGCTGGAAAAGCTTTTTAAGAGAAAGTTTGATTTAATTGAAAAACTGGCTGTGGAATTGCAGTTAAATGCCGAAAACGTTGAAAAACTGGAAAAAATGCAGAATATGTCCTTAAATAAATATGGAATAGTAAAATATGATGCTTTTGAGGATATGGGCGGCAAATTAAGTTTTGTTTTGGCAATGCTGGACACAAATAATACAGGATTTTTGTTAAATGCCATTCACAGCAGAGAAAATTGTTTCCTTTATATTAAAGAAATCGTAAATGGAGAGTCCTATATAAGACTTAGCGAAGAAGAAATGGAAGCTCTGAAAACCGCAATTAATTTCGGGGCGGAAGAAAATGAATTTGATATATAGTTATGTAAACTAAAAGGAGAGAAGATATGTTAGACATTAGATTTTTAAGAGAAAACCCAGAGGTAGTAAAACAGAACATCAGAAATAAATTTCAGGACAATAAGCTTCCTATGGTAGATGAAGTAATTGAGCTGGATAAGAGAAACCGTGAAATCAAACAGGAAGTAGAAGCTTTAAGAGCAGAAAGAAATAAAATTTCTAAAATGATTGGCGGCTTAATGAAAGAAGGGCAAGAGAGAAGAAGCAGAAGAAGCAAAGAAACAGGTTACAGCGAATGCAGAAACTGTGGAGAGATTGTCAGAAGAAGAAAAAGAAGTAGAAGAAAAAATTAAAACAATTATGATGACAATCCCAAACATCATTGATCCCGTCTGTTCCCTATCGGAAAAGATGACAGTGAAAACGTAGAAGTACAGAAATACGGCGAACCGGTAGTGCCTGATTATGAAATTCCATATCATGCAGATATTATGGAAAGCTTTAACGGTATTGACTTAGACAGTGCAAGAAAGGTAGCCGGAAACGGTTTTTACTATCTGATGGGAGATATTGCAAGACTTCATTCCGCAGTTATTTCTTATGCAAGAGATTTTATGATTAACCGTGGATTTACTTATTGTATTCCTCCTTTCATGATTAGAAGCGACGTTGTTACTGGTGTTATGAGCTTTGCAGAAATGGATGCTATGATGTATAAGATTGAGGGTGAAGACTTATATCTTATCGGAACAAGTGAACATTCTATGATTGGTAAATTTATTGATACAATTATTCCGGAAGAAGAACTTCCAAAGACACTTACCAGCTATTCTCCATGCTTCCGTAAAGAAAAGGGCGCTCACGTACTGGAAGAAAGAGGAGTTTATCAGAATTCATCAGTTTGAAAAACAGGAAATGATTGTTGTTTGTAAACCGGAGGAAAGCCCAATGTGGTTTGACAAATTATGGCAGAATACCGTAGATTTGTTCCGTTCTTTAGATATTCCGGTAAGAACTTTAGAGTGCTGCTCCGGAGATTTGGCTGATTTGAAGGTGAAATCCGTAGACGTAGAGGCATGGTCTCCAAGACAGAAAAAATATTTCGAGGTAGGAAGCTGCTCTAACTTAGGAGATGCACAGGCAAGAAGATTATCCGTGTAAACGGTAAAGGTGAAAAATATCTGGCGCACACATTGAATAATACGGTTGTTGCACCGCCAAGAATGTTAATTGCATTTCTGGAAAATAATTTACAGGCAGATGGTTCTGTAAGTATTCCGGAAGCGTTAAGACCATACATGGGTGGTATGAGTGCAATTACACCGAATAAATAAGAAGGAGGTACTCCTTGCACAGTTATTTAAAAGCAGTTGGTTTTTCAGAGATATCCGGCAAGAAAGAGCTGGATGGTATTTTGAATAATGTTATAAATGAATACGATGAGAAAATTGTAGCAGCGGGCAGAGCCGGACATTTTTTTACGGAGCTGGTAAAGAAATATGGTGATGATTTTGGTATTGTTGTGTGCGGGGAATATGATGAAAATAATGAGTTCCAAATGGAGTATTATTTTCCATATTTCTTCGGCACAGGAATTACTTTGCAGGAAGAGGTAATTATTGAAAAACACGCAGGGTCATGAGTCCTTTGCAGGGGGCGTGTGATGATATGCGAATTGGTGTTACCATTATCTTTTATCTGCAAAATGCCGGAGAATATCTGACACAGAGGAATAGAGGAAATTATGTTACAGATGTCAGAGGCGTGATTTTATCCGGACTGGCAAAAAACGGAAAAATTCTGTTTCCTACTTTGAAGCAGGAAGGGCAGGAGGAAAAGCGTCGTAATAATACAATAAACAGAGGGCGCTTGATTGCTGCCGCAAAGAATGGTGATGAAGAAGCCATGGAGAGCCTGACGATAGAGGATATGGATATGTACGCAATGATTTCCCAAACGAGTGATGGATGAAGATATTTACAGTATTGTGGATACATATTTTATGCCTTATGGAATGGAATGTGATTTGTACAGTGTGATGGGTGAGATTTTGGAGACAGAAAAGACCTTCAATACCATGACCAAGGAAGCTATCTATAAGATGCGTATCGGATGTAACGATATTGAATTTGATATCTGCATTAACGAACAGGATTTAATGGGAGAACCGCAGGTGGGCAGACGATTTAAAGGTGTTGTGTGGCTGCAGGGATATGTGGATTTTCAATATTGATAACTGATTTTTAAAGGCTTATCTCTTGAGTTTCCGCAAACTGTAATTCAAAAAGGAATATGTCTGCCTAAAGAGCAATCTGCCGACTTTTTGAAAAATTCAGAATGGCAGTTTTGCGATTAGGGGCACTTAAATAAGCCCCGCCGGAACCGGACTTTGGAAGACGTATTTTTCCTGTCTGTTTAAACTACCAGCTTAAGACAAAGCTGACGGTATGCAGGCCGTTTCGGTCGGAACCATAGCCGAATGCCTTCTTTTGCATAAGCCAGTATGCCGGAAACACCTTTTGCCAGCCGATAATAGCAGAAAGATATTTTTACTTTTATTGGAGCTGCTTTTTTTATAATGGCAGCCTTAAGGGCATTCGTTTCCGGCTTCATGGAAAGATGTGCCAGAAATGCCATACATAAAGTGATATAAAAATTTAAGGCATTGATTGCTTTGAGCTTCCGTACCCGGAAGTTTTCAAATTGGAACATCTGCTTTTTGCAGCGGAAATATTCTTCAATGCGCCATCTGGAAAAATAAAGCTTTGCCACCTTTATCACATCATTTTTCGATTTAATCTCTTTATTGGTTGCAAGCATCATAGGGTGCTCCGTAACGCCATAAACAAGGACTAAATAAATATTTTTTCTGGATGCAGTGATCTGTACTTTTACATGGGAAAGATAAGCCTCGTGCTCTTTCCCTTTGTAGAAAAGAGGAAGCTTTACTTTGCCTTTTCTCCGGTTGCGCAGTTCGGTGGCAAATACCCATTTATTATGATATAAAAGCTTCCGCTTTGCAGTCAGACGGATGACATATTCCTGGTCCATGGAGTCCAGCTTGAGGAACATCTTGTTATCGTCATAGCCCCGGTCCATGACAAAGGTTGCTTTATCAAAGCGTGCAGCTGCACGCTCCATGGCAGAAAAAGTAATAGCATTGATGGATGTAAAGCTTTTTTCCTTTGAAGAATGTATTTCTGAAAAAAGACTGACCGGATGATTGCTGTTGGTCAGTACAGTGGCTTCTGTGACATGATACCCTTTTTTATAAACATTTTTTGCAGCGGTACTCTCAGAACCATCACGTACCCGTCCAAGAGACTCAAATTTATAACCATCCGGTTTTACAACATCACTGTCATCGATATGAATGACAGGGTGAGCCGGACACCATTTTTTTATGTTGTCCAGGTAAGCATCTAAAGCGTCTTTTGGTGTGCCTTTTGATAAATGTCTGGAAAGGCGGTCGACGCTATTAATCTTTTTGGAATGCTCATGTAACTGGTCAACAATGTCTGTAAGCAGACAACTGTTGGAAGCAAGCATACCATAATTCATGTCAGCCATAAACTTTCGTTCCGGTTTGGGAAGCTTTTTGGAAAATTTATTGGAAAAAGTTAAAATTTCCCGTTTCATTTGGTAGGTTTTTGATGTAAAATTAGCCATAAGGGATCCTTTCTCTTTTTGTTTAGTAAAGTTATCGTTTGGTCACTTTAATTTTACACCAAAAAGAGATAGAATTCCTTATATTTTGGGCATTTTTGAAAAGTTGTGTATAAACAGCAAGACTGGTTGGGTGTTCTGTGGACAGAACTGCGGAAACTCAAGAATAATCAATCTTGAGTTTCCGCAAACTGTAATTGAAAAATGAATATGGCTACCCAGAGTGCCAATCTGCCGACTTTTTAGAAAATTCAGAATGACAGTTCTGTGATTAGAGGCACTTTAATAAGCCCCGCCGGAACCGGGCTTTGGGGAGACCTATTTTTTTATCTATTTACACAGCCAG
>QFCE01002360.1_pt1 | contig 249389 bp, 254 predicted proteins | sample 5346091 | NCBI WGS metagenome assembly QFCE01 (sample SAMN09062252, study PRJNA434731) | Human gut metagenome, whole genome shotgun sequencing project. | isolation source: stool timepoint A chromium assembly | host: Homo sapiens | collected 2015
TGAATTGTTTAACACTGAAATCAATATGATCCGAAAGACTGACAAGTAAGTTGACATTATATTTTTGATTCAATGTTTTAGCAGCATAATCAATAATATGTTGTGATACTTCAATCACTTCGAAAGGCACTTCTTCAAATAAAGTAAGATTTAAATTTTTCTGTCTGTCCAGATAAATATATGTCTTCATAATTTCTTCAGGATAAACAATATCATTCTTGCTTTTTTTAAACCCAAGTCCCTTTCCTATCGCTATCATTTCACGGCCGTTTGAATCTTTAACGATAACAATATTATTGTTCACTACTTTAAATGTCCTGTACACCTGTTTATCTAACTTGAGCATGATTCTCCTCCCCTAATACAAATTAAAAAGGCAAACTCAAACATTGCGTTTACCGCCTCAGATAAACTAACGTAAGAATTTGCCTTAATAGCTTAGATTAAGTAACAAGTCTTAATTTGTATTACACTGTAAGTATAGCCGGTACCGCTTTCAATGTCAACAGTATTCTATATTTTTTTCTGGTTTTGGAATAAAAATTCAGAAACATAACAATACATACGGGAGTTTAACACTTGCTCATAGCCAAAATAGCCAAATGTCGTTTATGTACGTCTTTTTTTTCGTCAAATTTTTATTTTTTACCCGTCTTTAGAGGTTTGCACCATTTTTTACTATTCAACCTCTAAAGTCAGGTTTTTCAATACTATTTTGCATATTTCTGATTTCTCGATAAACTTTTGCTATCGGAAGCCCTACAATATTAAAATAATCTCCATGAATGGAGCGAACAAACAACTTACCCAAACCTTGAATACCATAAGCACCGGCTTTGTCCTTCCACTCCTCGCTTTTTATATAATCATCTATCATCTGTTCACTTAGCTCATAAAAGGTTACCTCGCTTGTAGCATGAAAAACAATTTGTTTTTCTTTCGATAAAAGTGCCACACCCGTGATTACCTCATGTGTCTGTCCGCTGAGCATGTGAAGCATGGACCGTGCTTCTTCTTCGTCTTTCGGTTTTCCTAAACGATGCTCTTGAAAGCACACCATCGTATCAGCACCTAGCACGATAGCCTCGGGATATTTACGAAAAACCGCATCAGCTTTATCATAAGCAATTTGCTCAATGGCTTTTTCTTTCCCTAACTCTTTGCGATAAACCTCTTCCACCTTCTCGCTGCAAATACCAAAGTCTAAGCCGCTTTCTTCTAAAAGCTGCTTTCGACGCGGCGATTGGCTTGCTAAAATAAGCTTTTTACACATGCTCACTCACCTCATGATGCAATCGATTTAAGCGTACACGCAAATAAGTGTAGCTTAATAGGAATAAGACAATAAAGCTGCCTGCAAACATGGCAATGATCCGAAAGACAAGTGCCGAGAAAAACGGTGCCGGAAACATATTGATCATTAAATCCGTTGCCGGATTCAACAACCATAAATCATTGCGGAAGGCAAGCTCGTGAAATAAGGTCCAAAAGGCATCGAAATCAAAATATGCCCAAAGACCTAAAAAAGCGAAAATAACCGCAAATACAGAAGCCGCCTTCATATAATCAATGCTTAGCAAGGTTAAAGCACCTTTTTTTGAACGGAAAATCAAATATGCAGTACTTCCAAGAAAAAGCACCAAACAAATATTTCTTAAATTGATCGCAAATTGATAAAGCTTTTTCACATCACTCATGTGTGCAATCTCTTTGCTGTTAAATGCCGGCTGTTCATTTCCTTTTAAGGTAATCATCACATCAACATTATTACGTCTATCCTTTAAATAATCAAGCAGTATATCCGTTGCCTTATTCAAATCCTTTTGAGTCATGCCAATGGAAACACCGGTTTCCAGCTTCTCATATTCGGAATGAAAGAAGCTCTTATCGAAGCAATTTACATCAATACTTACAACAAGTAAGACGATGATGAGCGAAAAAATCGCAACATAAGCTGCAATGTCATTTACACGATTTAAAAGCTTCTCTTTCATAGCTTCTCCTCCCATTCCTTAGCTTGCCTATTTATGGTATCATATTCGGACAGAGAAAAGCAAAGTTGATAGAAAAATCACAAGAAAAAAACAGCTCATCATGAGCTATTCTACGGCAACTAAGCGAAGATTGCTGACTCCACGACACTGTTCTAGCATTGCTAACAGCTCGTCAATTGATTTTTCCATCTCACATAAATCAAAAGAAATGACAACACTTGCCCAACCGTTGATAGGAATATTTTGATTGATGGTCAAAATATTGGCATTCACCTTTGACATCGTATTCAAAACTTCGGATAAAATACCCTTATCATGATGTAGCATTAAAGAAATAACGGCTTTTCGCTCACTCATTCCAGAAGATGGCAAAAATACATAGTCTTTATACTTATAATAAGTACCACGTGAAATTCCGACAAGCTTAACCGCTTCGCTCACCTGACGCACCTTTCCGTTTTGCAACAACGTTCTTGCCTCAATCACCTTGTCCAATACTTCCGGTAAAATCACACTATCCACAATATAATATTTTTCCACTCTATAACACCTCACTTTGTACACCATCATAGGTCGCATGCAGAATGCGAAGATCCCAAGCAGGATATTGAATTTGCAGCTGTTTCTTCAATTGCATTGCACATTCTTCTTCTCTGGTCAGTGCCATCATTGTAGAACCACTGCCGCTTAAAAACATCGTATCTGCACCGAATCGTTCACACAGTGCTCGTATTTTATCATATTCCGGAATCAGCTGCTTACGATAGGGCTCCTGCATTTTGTCCTTGCAGGCTTTTTTCACAATAAGCATATTTCCGATTTCCAAAGCCTTCGCAAAAGCGGCACATCGGCCCATTTGATAAACGGCATCATGGTAGCTCATTTGCGTAGGCAAAACCTTTCGAGCATCTTCTGTTTTCACTTCATAATTGGGTATTATGGCAATAAAATGCATATCCTTTTTGATTCCATAGCGAATCATGCTCGCATGTCCTTCTTCCATAAAGGAAACACATAAAGCTCCAAAAATAGCCGGTGCCACATTATCCGGGTGTCCTTCTAACTTCGCTGCCAAATCGAATATTTCATATTTGTTCATAGCATTATGAAACATTGCGCTTGCCGCCGTAATACCTGCCACTATACAGGTTGCCGAGCTTCCTAGTCCTCGAGCAGTAGGGATATTACTATCAATATGAATCCGTACACCTTGTACCTTTTTTTGCATATACTCCAATGCGGCACAAAAGGAGCGATAAAATAAATTATCGCTGTTACAATATGCCTGCTCGCAGCCACTGATTTCCAATCCATGCTCGATTTCCTCGAAGGTAGCAATACAATATGCATCAAGTGCAATCCCCAAGCAATCATAGCCAACCCCTAAATTCGCACTAGTTGCCGGTACTTTTACCTTTATCTTCATAACAAAATCTCCTTTGTTTTATTTTTTACATATTCCCGCATCGCATCTTTTTTAATAACATCGTGATAACGAATAGCTTTTTCTTTCAACTCCCGCAAAGCCTGTGGAATCGCTGCACCGCTTTTCCTTTCAAGTTCCTCCATACACGCAAATTCGTCCATATTACACGTTTTAAATAACGCTTGATATACGCTTGGCGCAAATTTATAAGGACTTGCCGTAGATAACAGTACACATACATGTTCTTTGTCCTGCCTAGCATATTCACGCATAACCTTATAGCCAGTAGCGGTATGTGGATCCATAACATAGCCACTTTGCTCATAAAAGGCTTTGATTTCCCGTGCACACTGCTCATCATCACAATATCCACCTACAAAATCATTTTGAATATCCTTCAACAGCTCATCTTCAATCCGATAGCTTCCTCTTGTTTCTAAGCGTTCCATAAGCATTTGAATATAAGCGGCATTTTTTCCACTCTTATAATATAACAAACGCTCCAAATTGCTGGAAATCAATATATCCATGCTTGGTGAAATCGTTTTATGAAATGGACGGTTACGATCATACACCCCGCTTGTTAAAAAGTCATACAAAACATGATTGGCATTTGATGCTACGATCAGCTTATGAATCGGCAACCCCATCAGCTTTGCATAATAGCCCGCCAACACATTACCAAAGTTTCCGGTTGGCACACAGAAATTAACTTCTTCCATTAACTTGATCTTTCCTTGCCTTACCAATTCCTTATAAGCATAAATATAATATACGATTTGTGGAATCAAACGGCCGATGTTAATTGAATTGGCACTGGAAAACGAGATCTTGCTTTGCTTCAGCTCTTGTGCGAATGAGGCATCATGAAGAATTTTCTTTACGCTGCTTTGCGCATCATCAAAATTCCCTTCCAAAGCACAAACGCAAGTATTCTTTCCCTCCTGTGTTGTCATTTGCAGTTGTTGAATGGAAGATACTCCTTCCTTTGGATAAAAAACCGTAATTCCGATTCGCTCTACATCACAAAAGCCGGCTAGTGCTGCCTTTCCGGTATCTCCGCTGGTAGCTGTTAGAATCATGATTTTTTCTTCATCATGTCCCTTCAAAGCAGTTGACATAAGCTGTGGCAGCATACGCAAGCCGATGTCTTTAAAGGCACAGGTCGGACCATGAAACAGCTCAAGAATATGCGTATCTTGATACGAATACAGTGGCGTAATGTGTTCATCATCGAATTGTTTTTCATAAGCCGCTTTCACACATTGCTTGATTTCTTCTTCCTTAAAATCCGGCAGTAGTAGCGTTAAGACAACCTCTGCCATCTGTTCATACGTCATATCCATCATGTCTTTCAGCGGCAAGCTGATCTGATCAAGCTCATCATATACAAACAATCCGCCATCATCGGCAATTCCTTTTAAAATCGCTTCCTTTGCAGATAGCACAAGTTCTTTATTTCTAGTACTTCGATACATCTTATCCATCGCATTCATCTCCTTATTGCATTTCCTTTTTTATTATGATACAATGTTCACATTACAAATACAAGTGTTTTTGATAAAAAGACAAAAAATGAGTAGAGGTGAGAATTATGAATATTGCAATTTTAGGTTATGGAACCGTTGGCTCCGGAGTAGCCTTGATTATTGAACAGGCACATACTCCATTCACAAAAAAGCTTCATGTAAAGCATATCCTTATTCGCAAAGGAAAAAACAAGATACTGCCCACTATGTGTGATGATATCCATACAATCTTAAACGACAAAGACTGTGATACCGTTGTCGAAACGATGGGTGGCATTGAGCCGGCTCATACCTATATCCTACAAGCATTGAAAAGTGGGAAGCATGTTGTTACCGCCAACAAAGCCGTTGTGGCAAAATACTTACAAGAGTTTATCGAATGCGCAAAAGAAAACCATGTGAAGTTTTATTTTGAAGCTACGACCGGTGGAGGAATTCCTTGGATTGAAGGCTTGGATAAAGCCATGCGTATTGATGAAATCGATCATATTTACGGAATTTTTAACGGTACAAGCAACTATATCCTTGATCACATGGAGCGCTATGATGCCGATTTTGATAAGATTTTAAAGGAAGCACAAAGCTTAGGTTATGCCGAAGCCGATCCAAGTGCCGATATTGACGGTTTTGATATTCGTAATAAACTGCGTATCAGTGCATCACTCGCCTATGCTTTTCATGTGCCGGAAGATTTTCCGGTTTACGGCATTCGTACTATTACCAAACAGGATATTACCTACTTTAAGCATTTAGGATACCACATTCGTTTAGTTGCCAAAACGAAACGACAAGGAAACAAATACGGTTGTGTCGTGGAGCCGGTCTTATTTCCACAAAATGAAATTGAAAGTAACACCAAAAACAATTATAATGTGATTACTCTGCATGGGAAAACCATCGGTGATTTAAAGTTTTACGGGCAAGGTGCAGGCAAGCTTCCAACTGCCAATGCCATTGTGCAGGATATGATTGATATCAACGAAAACACCACTCGTTTTGAAACTAACTTTACCAACCAAATGCACTATGATAAATCTCTATGCCTTTGCGATTATATCGTTCGCACCAATCCAAAGGCGTATGGTGCATTTAGCGATTGCAGCTATACGCTTGATACCTATCAAGGTTGTGAATATCTGCATATTAAAAAGGTAGCGGTTTATCTCATGCATCAGTATATGAGGGAGGTCATGAAAACAGATCCTAATGCTTTCATGGCAAGTATTTTTGAAGGAGAAAATGATGATTAAAATTACAAAATTCGGCGGCTCTTCCGTCGCAAATGCCACTCAATTCGCTAAGGTCAAACAAATTATCGAAAGTGATAGCGCACGTAGGTTTGTTGTAGTAAGTGCTTCGGGACGTGAACACAAAAACGACAACAAGGTTACCGATTTGTTGTATCTAATTGAAGCACATATTAAATACAGTGTCGATTATCACCCACTATTTCAGCTAATCGAAGATCGCTTTTTAACTATGAAGCGTGAATTGAACTTAACCTATCCCATCGAAAATGATTTAGAGGAGCTCAAACAGCGCTTAAACAAAACCATTTCAACCGATTATCTTGTATCTCGTGGGGAATATTTGACCGCAAAGCTTATGGCAGAATACCTGGGCTTTCCCTTTCTTGATGCTAAGGATATCATCATCTTCCGCTACAACGGAAAAATTGATTTTGACGCAACTCGTCTACGTTTAAAAGAATATATGCAAAAGCACGATCGTTTTGTGATGCCCGGCTTTTACGGTGCTCTGCCTGATGGAACTATCAAAATCATGTCGCGTGGAGGAAGCGATATTACCGGTTCGATCCTTGCGGACATCTTAGATGCGGATATGTATGAAAATTGGACCGATGTTTCCGGTATTTTAATGGCCGATCCACGCATCGTTTCTAAGCCTAAGCGCATTGATACGATCACATACAGCGAGCTGCGTGAGCTTTCCTATATGGGAGCCAGTGTCTTACATGAAGAAGCCATCTTCCCGGTAAAAGAAAAAAATATTCCCATCAACATCTTAAACACCAATCACCCGGAAGAAGGCGGAACCATTATCCTTGAAAAAGACGATAAGCCAAGTGCACAGCTCATTACCGGAATTGCCGGAAAAAAGAATTTTACCGTTATTGCGATTTATAAAAATCACATGTCTGACGAGATCGGTATTATCCGTAAGGCACTTGAGGTATGTGAATCGTATCGCATCAGCATCGAACATATCCCAAGTGGCATTGATTCCTTCAGTATCGTTGTAAACTATGAAGATGTAAAAGATGTTATTTATGATATGGTCGGTGAAATGAAAAAGGCATGCCATGCCGATGATATCAAGATCATTGATAACATTGCCTTGATCGCAACGGTTGGTCGTCAAATGATGTATAAGCCGGGAATCAGCGGTAAGCTGTTTGCGGTACTCGGTCAAAACAACATCAACATTCGTATGATTGCACAAGGTACCGATGAAATGAATATCATTGTCGGTGTTGAAAATGAAGATTATGAAAAAACCGTCAAAACAATTTATGAAAGCTTTGTGATTTAATTCATATACATAGTTGAGGAGGATAAATATGAAAACATACAATGTGGCAATCTTAGGCGCAACCGGTGCCGTCGGTCAAGAAATGCTGAAGATTTTGAATGAAAGAAAATTCCCTATCAAAGAATTGCATCTATTAGCCAGCAAGCGCAGCGTAGGAAAAAGAATAACGGTGAATGAAAAGGAATATATCGTTGAGGAAACCACTGCAGACAGCTTTGATAATATAGATATTGTATTGGGTGCAGCAGAAAACGATATTGCAAAAAAATATTTGCCCATCGCTGTTGAAAAAGGAGCTATCGTTGTGGACAATAGCTCAGCTTATCGTTTAGATAAAGATGTTCCCCTGATCATTCCCGAAGTTAATCCACAGGATATTAAAAAGCATCATGGCATCATTGCCAATCCCAACTGTGCAACGATCATTGCATTGGTAGCCCTTCAGCCTTTGCATGCCTATGCTAAAGCAAAGCGTATGGTTGTTTCTACGTATCAAGCAGTCAGTGGTGCCGGTGTGAAGGGCATCATGGAACTGCAGCAACAGTTAGCAGCATTAGCACATGGCAAGGAAGTGGAAATTCAGACGTTTCAGCATCAAATAGCCTATAACTTGATTCCGCAAATCGGCAGCTTTGATGAAAACGGCTATTCCAGTGAAGAAATGAAGATGCAAAACGAAGGACGTAAAATTTTAAACAGCCCTGAGTTAGCTGTAAATTGCACCTGCGTGCGTGTCCCTATCCTGCGTTCACATTCCGAATCCATCATGGTAGAATTCGAACAGCCAATCGACGTAGAAAAAGCCAGAGAGCTGCTAGCTACTGCCAAGGGTGTGAAGCTTGTTGATGATCCTAAAAGCAATCAATATCCAATGCCGCTTGATACAACCGATCAGGATTTGGTCTATGTCGGTCGTATTCGCAAGGATATCAGCACACAGGCGAATGCGTTAAGCTTTTGGTGCTGTGGCGATCAGGTGCGTAAGGGAGCCGCAACGAATGCTGTACAAATTGCCGAGCTGCTCATAGAGGAGCTGTAAAAGAAAAGCAAGTATAAATCATACAATCTTTGCTCGATAAACAAGAAATAAGAAAAACGGAGATTTCAAATATGACTAAATTTCATAGTCATACAAAAATCTCCGTTTTTATCATCTACCCCAATATGAGAAAGAAGCAATCATTCCTCCGTACTTACTTTTTCTTCTGTTTCCTGTTCTTTTGCTGCATCACTCATCATATCCGCTAAAGTATTGTTTAAAAAGCTAACTCGATGAATCAAATTACCGATTCCATAAGCAATAAAGGCAAATGCAAAGTAAGAACTGCAATATTGAATATATACGCTTAAACTATCCACAAACGTCAGCTCATAGGCAGTACTTTGATAAGCAATATACGTATATGCCTGATAGATTTGAAAAGCAGCGATTGCTAAAAAGATAACTGCCACCACATAAAACACCATGCCCATAACCGATGCTTCACTTGTTTTCTTTGTTATTTTCATGTTCATTCCTCCAATGTCAATATTATCCTATAAAAATATGTGAGAATTATGTAGCTTTGTGCTATTCTTTATAAAAAACATAAGCTTTTACAAAAAAGGATAGCGAAATTCAGTAAAGTATAGTATGATAGATAACGCAAATCATGCAGTCGTGGTGGAATGGCAGACACGCTACTTTGAGGGGGTAGTGAGCGTATGCTCGTGTGAGTTCAAATCTCATCGACTGCACCATAGTGTATATTCATCAATCCTTTTGGATTGATTTTTTTATTTCCTTGGAAATAATTACCTTTCCAAAATCATTTACTTCCTGCCAATCACTTCACTTTTCGATTCCTTATGCGCATGTGCTTTACTTAAACGTTGATATAGCATCACACCGCATACGGAAACAGCTCCCACAACTGCAAAGATCAGCACAGCATAAATATATTGGTTTTCACCTAAAATATGTCCTCCGTATGTACTGGTAATTACTGATGGAATTCGTCCCACAATGGAAATGATCAAAAAATCCGATAACTTCATATCGGTAAGCGGCATAACATAGGATAAAAAATCCTTCGGTGTTCCCGGTATCAAATAAATCAGCATGCACAAAATGTTTCTACGTTTAGGATTCTTTAAAAAACTAACTTCTCTTAACTTTTCCAATGAATAAAACCTTTGCACAAGCTTTATACCATATTTTCTTACCAATACAAAAATCAAATATCCCGCTAAGAAGTTTCCGACCAAGCATAGTAGCAAGCCGTAAAAAGAGCCATATACATAACCGGCGGCAATTTCAATAATTTCTCCCGGCAAAAACACAAAGATCGTTTGTACACAGCGAATTGCCAAAAACAAAGCAATCCCCCATATACCGTTTTCCTTCAACATCGCCTCAAGCTTTTCTAAATCAAACCAAGAAGCAATATCCACACTGTATAAAATGATACCACTTAACACAACAAGTAAACCTGCAGCAAGAATATAAACAAATTTCTTTTTCTTTTCTGTCATAAGTACCAATCACCCCTATTATAGTATGCCCTTCTCAAAGCTTTATTTGCAAGAAAACAATTTCACTCCACATCGCTAATCAAAAATAGCCGGTATGCAGATCATTTAGAAAGGTAATTTTCACAGTTTCCCGATTACCGATAAAAGCACTTTTTTCATCGTTATTCGTCTAGCATGCATCATTGCGAAATTTGTTATAAAAAATGAGGCAAGCATAGCGACCTCATAAAAATAAATATGATTTATATAAACGATACTTATCCCATCAACAACCAAAAAGCTTAGAATCATATTGATCCAAAAGCATAACAAAACAGAAAATAAGCAACTTCCCATAAATTTTCCTAGTATACCCTTCGTCATGCTTTCACCTCGAACCAAAACGATTTGTATATATTATCGCACGTATTGCTTATCACTTCAACTCTACACTTTCGCTCATAAACTAAGTTGAGCAACTTATAGTCCAGCACAGCTTTACACCAAATTAAAAAATGAGCATAAAAAAAAGCCTTTAAACAAAGGCCAATTCACAATATGGTGCCGACGATAGGACTTGAACCTACGACCTACGCGTTACGAGTGCGTTGCACTACCAACTGTGCTACATCGGCATATCATATTTCTAAGCGAATGTATTATACCACTTTTCTGTCCTGATACACAAGTAGTATTCTAAGAAAAAAACCTATCTTTGATAGGTTTCAAAAGCTTCATGGTGGAGGTTAACGGGCTCGAACCGCTGACCCTCTGCTTGTAAGGCAGATGCTCTCCCAACTGAGCTAAACCTCCATTGCGTCTATGATTTTACCATAGATGCATCATTCACGCAAGCAAAATATTGATTTTCTTAGAAGTTTTCCAATTCTGTGCGTTTATGATTGATTTTTCGATAGGCACGATAATAAATAATAAAAATCAAAATCGACATAACAAATAGAAAGGTACAAATCATCGTAAACATTCCCAACAAATCCGAAGGGTGTCCGACAATGAACAAATAAAAGAAAATACCCATAATAAAACAAATTACATCTAATGCCAAAAGTGAGCGCCAACTGCTCAACAGTCGATTATACAGCTCCAAGCGTGAAACCTTATCACTGAAAATATTAGGCTGAGCCTCTCCTGTTGGCATTTCCACACGAAAATAATGCCAAATTCCGTCAAACTCCCCTTTTTCATGATAAACATCTTCCCAACCGGCCGCAACATAATTATCCAAATAGCGTCCGCCATCGCGCTTATCCTTTTCATAATATCCTAAGTGATAGTAATAGTTGATAGGCTCTCCCTGTCGGAAGTAATAGCACATACCCTTCTTTTTTATAAAGTGATAGCCCTGCAACGACATTTCATGCAGATACTCCGCTTCCTCGTCCATATCCGATACAAAAAACAGCTTGCGGCGTTTGATTGTTTCATAAATCGGTTCAGAAGCATTTTCCACGATTGCTTTATCACTATCTTTTTTTACACCCTCCGATAAACGTAAAACCTTTTCCTTAAGTGCCGAAAAAGATGGTTTTCCCTTTTCTACGCACCGCTCACTCTTTCCTTCAATCTTTGTTTCTGTAACATTATCTTTTTCTATATTCATAGCGCCCTCGCTTTCGTAACTATAAATTTATCATGTTTTCTTAGCACATGTCAAATCAGAAAAGCTCCATCAAATCCTTAAAGGCATCAATTTTATGCGCATATTCCTCTACTTTACCAAAGCCATAAGCCGCATAAACAAAAGGGATTCCAGCATAATCACAAGCCTCCTTATCCTTCAACGTATCTCCGATATAAACCGCCGTTTGTAATTGATTGCGTTCCATGATGAAACGTATGTTATCGCCTTTTGAAAGACCGGTTCGACCACTGCATTCAAAATCACAAAAATAATTTTCTAAACCATGAGCTGCATATAAAGTTTCGACATACCCCTTTTGGCAATTCGATACAATATACAATTCATATTTACGATGCAGATAGTCCAACACCTCCTTTACATCAGGATATAGTTTACCGGGCTGCGTTAATAAATAACGGCACTCCTCTTGAGTAATCATATCAAGATATTTCATACGTTCCTCATGTTCAAGATTCGGGAAAATGATTGCCGCAATTTCTTCCTCTGTATATCCCATAAATCCCATAACTGTTTTACGATCAATGCATTTCTCTGTAAATCCCAGTTTTTTGAACATTTCATTATATAATAAAGGAAGTTGATAGGTTGTATCCCAAAGTGTACCATCAACATCAAAAATAAGTGCTTGTCGCATAACTTTCACCCCTTCTTTATAAAAAAATCGTATCATAGAACTCAAGAAATTACCAGCAACCTTTAAAAATACCTCACGGTAAAAAATACGCATACACATATCTTTCTTCTTCCAAAAAAACTACTAGACTTTTAAATTTGTTTATGCTATACTTTTAAAGCAATGCATAGCATTGCATAAACATATTCAGATTTGGAGTAGTACTCAAGAGGCTGAAGAGGTGCCCCTGCTAAGGGTATAGGTCGGGAAACTGGCGCGAGAGTTCAAATCTCTCCTACTCCGCCATAAAACAAACAAACATCGCAGATTGCGATGTTTTTTATATTTAAAAATGTCTTTTTTATTACACTTCCATCGTATTACTTTATGGAGGTGTTTTTATGTACTACACAAAGAAGATTCAACTAGAATTAAAAGAAAGCGAATATAATGCACTAATCGCTTATATAGAAGATTATCAACAATACTTAAAGGCTATGGTCGATTTCATGCATCGAAGCGGAAATATTCAATATAATTCCTTCCAATTCCCAACTAGCATACAGCACAAAAATCGTCATTACCTCTATCGCCTTGCTTTAAAAAAATATCGTGCAGAACTTCACAAGAAAAGCTTTCAATACAATCGCTGCACAAGCTTTGTCTTTTCCACCTTTTTTATCAGTGAAAACCTATTAACAATGAAACTAGGCAGAGCAGCAAACAAGAATACCATTTGTGCCACCTTAATAGACACTGATATGACACATGATTGGAGAAGTGAGAATATGATTCGTCTTGATATTCTGCGAAAGGATCAAATATGGTATGCTTGCTTTACTATCCATACAAGCTAAAGCCTTACAATATATCCGCTGCAACACAAGGCACTCTGTATATTTATATAAGGATTTACACCAAATCTGAAAATAAATAAAAAAAGCCCTTATTTCAGGGCTAAATATAAAAATGGAGCAGATGAGGGGAATCGAACCCCCGTATCAGCCTTGGCAAGGCTGTGTTCTACCATTGAACTACATCTGCAAAAATGGCGGTCCAGATGGGACTCGAACCCACGATCTCCTCCGTGACAGGGAGGCATGTTAACCACTACACCACTGGACCAAATATTCTATTTTTATTTCGCACCGTTCGTTTCCCTTAGTGCTTGTATATAATACCACGGTTTCTTTTTCTTGGCAAGCATTATTTTAATTTTTTTTATAAATTTATCATTTTTTTGTATTCCTTCCTTTTCCAATGAAAAATTCCACTAAACCATAATTCAAAAAGCATAAAAAAGGATTGCCTACAACTTTTACGATATCATCGAATCGACAACCCTATTCTATAAGTCTTTCAATAGCCCCTAAGCTATCTAGTTATTGATCAACTTTACCCCCGCACTAGTTCCAATACGATCAGCACCCGCCTCAAGCATTTCCATCATATCCGCATGGCTGCGAATACCCCCGGCTGCCTTCACCTTGCACTTACCTTTAACGCACTCCTTCATATACGCAACATCTTCCTTTGTCGCTCCACGCACACTGAATCCGGTAGAGGTTTTTACATACGATGCTTTCGCCTCTACACATAGGCTGCATGCTCTCCGGATCTCCTCTTTATCCAACAAGCAGGTTTCAAGAATAACCTTCACACAGGTTCCTTGCACCGCTCCAATAACAGCCACAAGATCTGCAAGCACCGCTTCATCATTTCCTGCCTTCAGCTCACCGATATTCATAACCATATCAATTTCATCTGCACCATCTTTGACAGCCTCTATTGCCTCCACCGTCTTAGCTTTGGTGCTCATCGCACCTAACGGAAACCCGACGACCGTGCATACCGCAACATCACTATCCTTTAGCAATTCACTGCAATAGCGAACCCAATAGCTATTAACGCAAACACTGGCAAAGCCATACTCCTTAGCTTCCATACAAAGCTTAAAAATATCCTCGCATGTTGCGGTCGGTTTTAAATTGGTATGATCAATATATTTATTTAATTCCATAAACACCCTCCTTATCCTTCAGCTTTTTTCAATTTCCAATACACCTTTAAAAACGGATCTTTCCAAAGCGTATGCGTAAGCCTCCACAAGCAACCAATGCGTACACTCTCAAAAAGCACAATAACCAACAAGCAAAGCCAACTATAATGCTCATGCTGTATGACCTGTACAACCGATGTGGCTTCTTTCATATAATAGAAAGCCTGCAAGCCCCACACAACGACAACACTTAGCCTAGCGAATGCATGATTTAAAAACAACAAAATCGTTGGCAGCGACCATATAAGCGCACTAAACAAAGAAGTTAGCAAAACAAAACGCTGAGCATAATCCATTGCCAACACATCGTTTTGAAAAATCATCTTGCATACAAAGCCACCCAAATAGAAAAGCAATAAACCTCCGTAAATTACCGCTACCAACAGCATCGTATAAATTCGCATGTTTTTCATTGCCCGCTTCGCAATGCGATAATTCGATCGACGTTTTTGATGTGCTTCCTCATTTGCCTTCAGCAGCTTATCAATCATCAACTGATCTTCTTTCTCTGCATCAACTCTCTTTCTTTCATATCGCTGCCATACATAGCATATCGGCTCCTGATAAAATTGTAGCCCACAACAAAACAAAAGCAAGGTTTTTCCAAAATAAGCAAGCACGAACAACAGACGAATGCTCTGATCCAACAGATTTTCTAATGGAAATTGAAAGATTTGCCAAAGGTAGTAACACCCATACAGACTGATTATATTTACCGCAAAATAAACCAAGCGACCTTTGGAAGAAGCAATCCATACCATAATATCCGCAAGCAGCCATAAAATAAGCTCAATTACTGCCATGAAGCAATATCGCAACACAAAATCTTCTTGAAACAGTTTATTCATCGCATATAATCCACTTGCCATATATGTCATCAAAAACAAAATATGCAAAACCAACAAAAGCCGCATATTCCGCTTCCCTAAGCGTTTGCTTCGCAAAAAAGCCTCTTTACTTAAAAATACTTGTTTCCTCACACGACCACCTAGCACCATTATAACAAGAAAATGCCACATTCAACATAAAATGTGGCATACTAATCTTCTTTTTCTATATCACCGGGATTGATAAAATAGGGATTCGGCTTATCAAAATAATTGCCGGTATCCAAATCAAAGGCATTATGACTATCGCCTAAGCCAAAATCCTTTCCTTCTTGATGAGTGGATAAAATCGTTAAGATATTTTGTAGTATCTTATACGCTTCCTCTCCCCTTTTACGTAAATACGAAAATGCCCGTTGTGCTTCTTTATCTTCCTTTACTGTATGATACAGCTTCTCATAAAGCAATACCCGCTTTTTTTCAAAGTCCATATCCCGCATGACACAGGCTGTTAAATCATTATTAACATGGTGCTTTTCTTCTTCTTTTTCAGCGGATTGATGACAAGGCGCAATGATTTCAAAAGCCGGCGTATCATCATTTGATTCATCATAATAACGATCATCTACTCCATGTAGCTGATGAAGCATATCACTTAAAACCTCCATATCCGACAACAACATAACCGCCAGTTCCATATACATGTGTGAAAACTTCGGGTTGTGAATCATAAACGCCTGACGAATATAGCACATCGCTTGCTTCAAGCCTCCCTCACAGCCATGCAGCTGTTGATCGAGCAGCTGATAATATTGAACACTCGGGTGGATATTTCGCACCTCAAAAGCCTTTTTCCCTTGATAAGCAAACATTTGAAAACCTCCTTGCTCCTAGTATGGCATTCCTAATAAAAGATATGCTATAATTGTGAATATAAAGGAAGGTGTCTATGAAAGAGATTAAAATAAACAGTACATTCACACAGGAAATGATCGTTTCCAAGGAGCAGTTGGCAAGTCATGTAGGAAGCGGTGTTGTCGATGTTTTCGCAACTCCGATGATGATTGCCTTTATGGAAAATACAGCAGTAAAATGCCTAGAACCTTTTATGGAAGAAGGGGAAACAACCGTAGGAATTTGTATGAATTCCACACACGATGCCGCAACACCTGTCGGTATGAAGGTAACTTGCACCGCTACCATTACTGCCGTAGAGCGCAAAAAGATTTCCTTTAGCATTGTCGCAAAGGACGAAAAAGATGTCATCGGGAAAGCAACCCACGATCGTTTCCTAGTAATAAAGGAAAAATTTGAAGCAAAAGCAAAACAAAAGGCCATGAACTAATGCATGACCTTTTTCTTCGGGCTTTCTTCTCTTCGACACATAAAATCCTCTTCTTGCATACCTAAAACACTTGGCTTGATTTCCTGCTTTTTAGGACATGGAAGTGGCTGAATCATATAGGAACAAAGTGTACAATACCCCATTGAGCGATACCGACGCAGACATTCGTAATTGCACTTACGAATACAATTCTGTTCGATCCATTTCGCCAATTCCAGCATCGCCTGCTCACTTAAAACATGTGCTGCCTGCTTTTCGATTCCTGCATCCAATAAATAACGGAATAAAATATCCGCATAAGTAATGCAATATTCCATAATAAAGAAATTCTCTTGCGTTGTTTTTTGTAAGCGTGTCGGCCATCGTGTACTGTCAATATGATTTTGTTCATATCGTTTCGCCTCAACATGCTTATGCGGATTGGACAAGCATTCCTCACTGCATGTATCACACTTACTTAAAAATTCACCCATCGTTTTTAATAATTGAAATTTAAAGGTCGCAAAATCAATGCAAACCTTAAAATTCTCTTGCATTTTTATAAATGCCGGCTCACACATGGAAAGCATCGCATCAATCGTTTCTATTTCAAATACCGATAAACGTGTAATCGGCTTTTCCAAAAACATCATGATATCATTTTGATTGATAAATTTCATTTCTCATCACCCTATAAATAATAGTATAAATCCATACAAAAAGAAACAAAAAAGGACAATTTTCTCCACTGAAAAATCGAGCATTAAATTTCATTGAGGTTAATTGTTCTTTTTTCGTTTTACTTGCACTTATAGATTAAATAGGTTTTTTGCGCTATAATGAACATAAGAAACAAATAAATTTAAAGTTGAGGAAAAAATGATTATCAGAAAGTATCAAGCATCAGATTGCAAAGAACTGACAGATTTATTTTATAATACAGTTCATATTGTTAATGCAAAAGATTATACAAAAGAACAATTAAATGTATGGGCAACAAAGCAAGTAGATTTAGAAAAGTGGAACAAATCACTCCAAGAACATTTCAGTGTTGTTGCGCTTGATAATGAAACCATTGTAGGTTTTGGAGACATAGATAAAACAGGCTATCTCGATCGTCTGTTTGTTCACGCCAATTATCAGAAGAAAGGTATTGCAACCGCCCTCTGCAATCAACTGGAACAAGCCGTTCAAGGAGATATCACTACTCATGCTTCCATTACGGCAAAGCCTTTCTTTGAAAAAAGAGGCTATAAGCTTGTTAAGGAACAGCAGGTAGAACGACAAGGGATTTTTCTTACAAATTATGTAATGATAAAGAAACGATAAATCCTCGTTTATCAGACTATAATAACAAAAATACTTGGTTAATAGCTAAGTTTTTTTGTATTTCCACAACCTGTTGTTTTAATATAGAATAATCAATGCTAAGCGAAATCGTTATCGAACATAAAAGAGCGGTCTTTCAAAATCCTCAAGCAAACATAACATTTTCCTATTTTTAAACAAATAGATTTTTGAAGCAACACAATAGTTGTATAGCATCACTTCGATAAGCAAAAAGAAAAGGCCATACAGCCTAAGCAATCACTTTAGGATCACTTAACTGTTATGTCCTTCCTTTAATTTCGATAGCATATTGCGATCTAAACGGCGTGCGAATTCACTCATCAACAAGACGGTCTGCCAATAATCCTTACGATGAACGATCAAACGATGGGAATGCATATAGCGTGTTGGGATCGACAGTGTCAATGACACCACCCCATCGTGTGCTTTATGAATATTATCCGCATCTGTTCCGCCAACTGTCATCATGTCATAGTTAATATCCAAGCCTAAATCATGACAAATGCTTTCCATTTCATACAAGAAATTCTTATTGCCGATAATTCCGGCGTCCATAACACTGAGGATAACACCTTTCCCAAGTCCGTTTTGTCCCTTATCCATCGGGGTATCCATACTTATCGTTACATCTAAGGCAATCGCTACATCGGGGTGAATCATATTTGCTGCTGTACGGGCACCACGAAGTCCGACTTCCTCCTGTACGGTTCCTACTCCATATAGGTTGCAATGATGCGGCTTAGAATCTGCCTTCAGCAATCGCATCACATCAACAATCATAGCCGCACATAAGCGATCGTCCCAAGCTTTTCCCATTAAATAATTCGGATTGTTCATGACCGTAAATTTAGTATCCGGTGTAATCATATCTCCGATTCGAATACCCAACTCGTAGATTTCTTCTGCACTATCTACCCCCATATCCAAAAATAAATCCATCGGCGCAATGACCTTTTCTTTTACCTCTTTTGCTAAGCCATGAGGAGCACTGGAGCCGACAACACCTTGATAACGTTTCCCTTCCTTCGTCGTAACCACAAGTGTTTGACTTGGCAACACATGGCCCCACCAGCCACCAACCGGCAGCATTCGAATATATCCCTGCGAATCGATTTCTCTTACCAAAAAACCAACCTCGTCCATGTGCCCTGCAATCATCAGCTTAACGCCATCTTGAGCACCTTTTTGAATACCCACAATAGAGCCTAAATTATCGTAGCTAATTTCATCGGCATAAGGCTGTAACCACTTTTTCATTACCCGACTGACTTCTTTTTCATTTCCGCTGATTCCATGCGCTTCACTGAATTCCTCCAGCATCTTTAAATTGATATCGCCAATAATTTCTTTTGTCATACGCACTACCTCTTAGCGATTCGCTTCCTTAAATGCATCGATTTTCGAAGCGTTTAAGCCTTTAAGAACCTCAAGTGCAGAGCGCTTCGCACATTCATAATCATGCAAATCAATTTCCGCATTGGCCGTATGTGGATTTCTTGTGCAGATTCCAACATGCAATGTTGGACAACCGGCAAATAGCTTATGTATCCATGCAGCATCGGTTAAGCTCATTGAATAATAATGCTGATAATCAATTTGATTGCTTTCACAAACCGAAACCAATTCATCTAGCAAAGCACGATTTGGCATCATTCCTTTATCATAGTAGCGTACCAATACACCTTTACCCAACTGTCCTACCGCATTGGATTTTCCAGCATAATCATTGGCTGCACCGCCATCTAATACGATTCCAAGATCCGGTTGAATCAATCCGGTTGCCGTTGTTCCTCCACGTTGTCCTACTTCTTCCATAACACTTGCACCGACATACAAATCAAAATCAAGGCATTCATCTTTCAACGCTTCTAAAATTTCAATTGCCAAAGCACAGCCAAAACGAGCATCAATGGCTTTTGCGATCGCTCGATTTCCTAAGGTCATAAAGCTGCCGTCCAATACAGCGCTATCACCAACCATCACACCCAGTTTTGCTACCTCTTTAGAATCATTTACACCTAGATCAATCTTCATATTTTTTCCCAGCGCTTTAGCTGCACCTTCTTCATCAGCAACAATAATTCCATGTACTTCATCGGTTCTGGTTTTTACACGAACACGACTGCCATACAAAGCAGCATCACTTACAGCACCGATTTTAATGAAACCGGCAAGTCCGTTATCACCGATTTCATTTAACATGAAGCCTACTTCGTCCATGTGTGCACAAACCATTACTCTTTTGGCATTTTCTTTACCACATTTTTTCACTGCAAATACAGAACCTAAATTATCATATATAATTTCATCACTCAACTTTTCCAAGTGATTCTTCATTTTGCGAGATACTTCTTTCTCATCTCCCGAAATACCAATCGCCTGTGTCAATTCTTCTAATAGAGCTATACTTTTTTGTTCCATTTTACTCACCCTTCCTTATTCTTTAATTATAGTCTTTTTATCCAATATATTTATGAACCTTTTTTCCTAAAGGTAGGAAACTGCTGTTCACTCCTTCGCAATCTTTTCTTTCGTAGAAAAACAGAAAAGAGATAACTCTTATCGAATTATCCCTTATCATGTTTACTTATAGGCGTGCTGAGCGATAAAATCGGTTGTATCTTGTTTATCCACCAACATTTTCGCAAATACACACATTTCGCTCAATGCTTCATTTAACCCGATACCGCCTTTTTTCGGCATCTGAAGAATCGTAACCTTATCCTTGTATTCGGATATAGCTTCTTCGCATTCCTTTGACATAATCGCAAAGGCAGGAATATCGGTATGCTCATTGATGGTCATTGCTGTTTTTGCAGCCATCAACCCATAGTTTCCGTAGTTAAAACAAGGTCCGCATATAACGACATCAGGTCCGAATTTCTTTGCCATTGCAGCAAACTTTTTAGCATTCAATTCCGGATCGGCTTTAAAAGTTCCATCTCCGCACCAAAGCGTTGCGACTACTTTACCGTCATTTTGTTCCATGAAGCGTTCAAACATTCCACAAGAACCAATCGCCATAGGCTTACCGCCCATTGGTAAATCGGGACTTTCTTTTCCGCCAAGTCCGGCTTGTGTCTGATCAAAGATCATCATTACTTTCATCATACCCATCACTCCTAATCTAGTAAATATTATATACGAAAAACCAGCAATTCCATAGAAAATCTATTGTAAATTTTATAGATCGCTTAAATCCAAGTCCGCAAAATCGAAATCTTCTTCTGCTTCCTCAGCGTTTGCTTCCGCCTTTTGTTCATCTTCTAAGTATTTTTTATCCAGTGTTTTAATAAATGGATAATAGATAAGAATACCAAGCACTAATAAGAAAATCTGCCATACTGCCGCTTTCCATGAGCCGGTAGATAACCAACCGGAGAAGCCAATCGGTGTTGTCCAAGGTAAACTAACACCCGTTGTACGTGGAATGATATCTGCCAACGTCGCCCAATAAGACAATGTCAAATTTATCATTGGCACAAAAATAAACGGAATAATAATGATTGGATTTAATACAATCGGCAAACCGAAAATAATCGGTTCGTTGATTCCGAAGAATCCAGGTACGATAGATAAACGTCCAAGCTGTTTGATACGTTTTGATTTACATACCGTAACCATCAGAATTACAAGGGAGAGCGTGGAGCCTCCACCACCAAAGTTCGTAAAGAAGTTACTGAACGGATTGGTAAAGATATATGGCAATGCCTGACCGGCTTCAAATGCCATCAGCTGTTTTGCAGTCAATACGTTTCCGATAAAGTAAACAGAGTTCGCTACGGCAGGACCATTGATACCGAAGAACCATAGGAATGAACACATAAATGTATATAGCAGGTTTGCACCTAGTGTATCCCCTAAGCCTTCTAGCGGTGTCTGCAAAATAGCAACGATGAAGTCCTGCATTGTACCAAATTCCGTAAATGAGAATACGATACGAATCAAGAACGCACATGCCATAACGATTGCACTTGGAACCAATGCCGCAAAAGAATCCATTACTGCAGGAGGAACACCCTGAGGCATTTTAATTGTCCAACCTTTTTTATAAGCATAGCAGAATAACCATACACCGAGAATCGCACAAATCAATGCCATGAAGATACCGTTTGGTCCGATATAATCAAATGATAGACCTGAAACAGTTGCTCCCTCTACCAATGCTCCCTCTGCATCTGTAGCTATGTGAGATGTAGGCATTAAGATAAAGAATGCAACTGCCGCAACAGCAGCTCCCTGAATCTTATCTCCGCCAAACTCACGAGCCATGGCATACCCTGTACCTAATGCAGTCAATAAACCGGTACAGTTAAATGATGCTCTTGAAACCGCTGTAAACCATTCGGTCCAATCCGGTCCTAATACATTGGCAATCGCACTTTCCCAACCTGGAATCGGGAAGTTCGCAATCAACAAGAAAATAGAACCGACAATCAGCAATGGGGTAGTAATTAGGAAACCATCACGAATTGCGATCAACACCCTGTTCTTGGTTAGAACATCGGCTAAAGGCATCAAAAATTTTTCAAGTTTATTCATAATGAAACCTCTCTTTCTTTCCGATTAAAACTTTACCATGATTTCCCATAGTTTAGAAATCAAATCGTTTCCTATCTCTAGGAAATGATTGATTATTTTTTTACAACTCGCTTGTAGGTAAACGTTAATGTTTTTATTGCGACCGATATAGAAGATAGTTATAATATAGTTAAGAAGAAAGTAACCAATCAAATTTGAAAGGGCGTATAAAAATGGCAGTTTCAAATATAAATACAATTATCAATCATGATATTCAAAAAGTTTGGAGTATTGTTTTAGCTGTTGATAGATATACCTTATGGCGAAGTGATGTAAGCAAAACAGAAATAATCAATGACGAACAATTTATCGAATACACTAAAAATGGATATGCTACTACATTTACCGTTACCGTTGTAGAACCATATAAACGCTGGGAATTTGATATGGAGAACAGTAACATGAAAGGTCGTTGGATCGGTATTTTTACAGACAAAGGGAATGCAACAGAAATAGACTTCACAGAACATGTGATACCTAAAAAGCGGTTTATGAAACCTTTTGTAAAAGCCTATTTGAAAAAGCAACAAAAGCAATTTGTTATAGACGTAAAGAAAGCATTAGAATAACAATGTCCAAGACTGGAGGTTTAAAAATGGCTTCAAGCAAAGAGTATCTGCAATTTGTTTTAGAACAATTATCAGAATTACAAGAAATAACATATCGAGCAATGATGGGAGAATATATCCTCTATTATCGTGGAAAAATCATTGGCGGTATCTACGATGATAGACTGCTTGTTAAACCAACAAGGTCTGCAATTTCATATATGCCAACAGTTACCTATGCGATACCATACGAAAATGCCAAAGAAATGTTATTCGTGGAAGAAGTTGATAATAAAGATTTTCTAATAGGTTTATTTGATGCAATGTATGATGAACTGCCAGCGCCAAAACCTAGAAAGAAAAAATAAACAGCTTCTAATTTCACAATATTATAATCCTTCAACATTGATAAAATTTAACAACCAAACAAATCAAAATATATTTTAATAGCAATAGAGTCGAAGATAGGAGGTATAACAATGGAAAAAAGCGAAATTTTATCCCTAATGAATAAATATATAATGTCAATAGAATTTTCAGAAAAGGACCAAGCAACCACTATTATGAATTTGCTTAGCACAAAACAAACCTCACCCCTTTCATTAAATGCTAAGATTGAAAAAGAATGTATTGTTTTCTTTGGAAAAGTTTTTGTCGAAAATAAAATTTCGATTACATTTTCTTCATTGGGAAAAGTAAACGTTTCTGCTTACTCACGTATCCTACCTACAAAGGGTGCAGGTTTTAGTTTTCCAACGAATACATATTTCATTTGTTTAACATTAGAAACAAAAAAAGGATTGAAATTGAGTTTCGAATCAAGAGATTATGAAAAACTGAAAATCTTTTTAAAACAATGTAAAGCCTATGATATCCCAATAAATGACTTTTCAACTGATTTATCATCACTCATTCTGACAAAAGATGGAAAAGAAATCGATGCGGTCTTAAATAAAAATTGGGAAAGCCTTGCCGAAGAACATAATTTAAAAAGCCTTCGAAATGATTATAGAAACGAAATAGGATTTAAACACGACAAATACGACGAAAAGATTTAAGAGAACAAAAAAAAGTCTAATCGTTATTTTTCTTCGTTTAAGCATGATTTTAAAACATATTAAAAGCTCAAAAGAAGTCCACAAGCTTTATACATTATCCATACACAAAAGGACACCCGACGATGTCCTTTTTCATATTCTTTCAGCATCAAAAATCATATTTCAACTGTTTATGCGTGAAATGCTTCACCACTTTGTTCCTCTTTATTGCTGATTTCACACGTACCGGCAACATAATCATGAATCATTTTCCTAGATGTGCTTGCCAAGCCAATCAAGATAGAAATAACACTGATGATACCAAACAGATACGTTGCCATTTCCATAATATTTACACCTGTCGCAATGGATATCACCTGACGCAGATAACTGGAGCTATTCGCAATATATCCCTCAATCAACATAACACCGATTGCCTCTCTTTTGATAATTGTCCAAAAATCCACATCGCTTCCATCATTTTTAACGACCTTTATTTTCATGATGCGCTTACCGAAGGTTTGTCCTTTATACACAAACAATTCCAAAACAACAAAATAACCGATATAGAAAACAATTCCCAATATTCCGGCTAAGATCGCCATATCTTTCGGTAATTTGGATAGATCCTGTGATACATCGGTGGAATGCTTAACAAAGGAATTGATCAACACGATCGGAATCCCTGCCATCATCGTTGCAATATACCAGTCAATCAAATATGCAAATAAACGTGAAAAGTTGTTGATGTTACCTACGCCTAATTTAACACCTGCTCGAAATGAATTCATTTTTTTCATAAGTACCTCTTTCTTATTCTATTATCTTTGCGATAAATTCTTCATAGCTTTTGGTTTCTAATAATGCCGCAAAATGATTTGCATCGTTGATCATATTGCTTAACCAAGAAAAGAACATCTTTAAAATATTCGATTGCTCCTCATTTGTAGCAAGCAGCATTACCATCTTTACCTCAAAATCTCCCCATTGAATCGGCTTCTTCAAAAAAGCAACGGAGATAGACGGTCGAATGCTTGCGACATTTAAAGAATGGGGAACCGCAAAGGAATATACGAAGCTGGTTGCTGCCATCTTTTCTCTTTGCAATACCGAGTTCTTAAAATCCTCATTGCAATAGCCGGCTTCCTCTAAGCGATCACACATATACGTGATGACCTCTTGCGGTGTCTGTAAATCTAAATCGTAATAAAAGTTTTTCTTTTCAATCAGCTTTACCAGACTTTCTTCAAACTCTTTACGGAAGCGTTTTTTATCTAAGATATTTAAAGCTTGAAAGATTTTACTTTCATCTTCATTATTCAAAAATAACGAAATTTGAATCGTAGGAATCTCCAAATTATGCTTTAGCTGTAAGGTTGTTAAAATAATATCCGGCTTTATGCTCTGTATGCTTTTTTCCTCAAAGAAGCTGACACAAGCCACGATATCCATACGCTCCGAGAATAAGTTTTCAATCTTCTTTACACAAAAATCACTCAATGCCTGATCGATCGGATAAATCATGACTGCTCGATATTTACTATTCGTGTTGTATCTTTCATAAGCAGCTCCTAAATGCAATGCCAAAAAGCCCAATTCATTTTCCGAAATATCCGTTTTCAGCACCTGTTCTAAAAATTCGCCTACCCTGATTGCCAATTCAAACACCAACGGATATTTTCTTTTCAGCTCTTGCAAATAGATATTGGAAATATTGATATTTTTATTTCTTCTTTCAATCAGTCCCTGCAAATGCACTGCCAAACCGTTTTTTAAATCGGTATCTTTAGAAAAATCAATATCAAAATTATTATGTATATTTTCAATGATCTCATCAACCAGTGTATCCACATTTAAGTCCTTCTTATAGGAATTAACCAAGTCGTTCGATAACGTAACCGACTTTTTTCCCATAAGCTGCATCGCAAGCAGCTTCACCTCATCATCAACAACCTCAATGCGTATTCTTTTGGATAGACGTTTAAAAAATTCTTTCGCAATCAAATATTCTTTATGTTCTTCTAATTCGGGAATCGATCTGGAAGTTTCGATATAATTGTAACGCAGCATACGTTCAACAGCGATACCTACATGAATCATCAGCATCGGCATCGACATTTCTCTGACATGATAGTTATAATGATCCAAAACATCTTCCAATTCTTTTTTCACTTTTAATAGATCAAAATCCTGAAACATACTGGATAATCTATTCAAATTCAGGAAATTCCCTTGTGTTTCTTGAGATAACAGCTCCTTATACAGCTGTCGCTTGCTTTGTTCACTCCCCTCCAAATGAATATAATTACGAGAGCGAACTAGCTTAATATCATCGTAAGGCTCCAACATTTTCTTGATACGCTTAATATCATTATCAATGGAATAACCACTGATAAATACTTGATCTTGCAAATCCAACAGATTGATCTCGCTTTTCTCAAACATCAGCTCCTGAATAATATAAATACATCTTTCTTCCGGTGTCTGCGGAATTACCGTATTTAACTCTATCGGCAAAGTAACCAATACCTCTTGATTGATACGATACCCACTTCTTAAATTCGATTCAATCAACGGTTTATCATAATATCTGTTTATTGTGTCGATATCACTACGTATCGTACGATCCGACACATTCATCAAACGCGATATTTCCTTACCTGTTATCCAGCTTTTCGAATCATCTAATAAAAGAATAATCTTTTCCTGACGCTTATTTAGCATAGAAACACCTTCCTTATAAACATTATTTTACTACAAATCCACGCTTTTTTAACTCCTACAATTTCCTAATATTAGGAAATAGAACTTTTGTTCCGAATGTTAGGAAACAGTCTTATATAACAAATGTATTATTTTACCTATAATGGATATGCAATTATTATAAGAGGGGTGCTTTCATGGCTAAGAAAATAAAGGATCTTCAAAAAATAAAATCGATTCGTTTTATTATATCTATTATTATGATTATCGCAAGCAGCCTTCTGCAAGTCTACGTAATCAATGTTTTCATGGATCCATGCAATTTATTATCTAGCGGATTTACGGGTGTTGCGATTTTATTAAACAAAATCAGCAACCTGTTCGGTTTCAACTTTTCCACTTCTTTGGGGATTTTAGCCTTGAACATTCCCGCTGCCCTGCTTGCCTATAAAAGTGTTTCCCATCGCTTCACCTTACTTAGCTGCATTCAATTCATCTTAACATCAGTATTTCTTCAGTTCTTGGATTTTTCTCCGCTATTCGATGATTTAACATTGAATGTATTGTTTGGCGGCTTCCTATACGGCATGAGTGTTGTATTGGCACTACGTGCAAATGGTTCAACCGGCGGAACGGATTTCATCGCCTTATATGTATCCAACAAAATTCATAAGAGCATTTGGGATTATGTCTTTATATTTAATTGTTCCATGCTGATTATATTCGGGTATTTGTTTGGTTGGGAGCACGCCGGTTACTCCATTATCTTTCAGCTAATATCCACAAGAACGATTTCCAACTTCTATCAGCGATATGAACAAATTACTATCGAAATAACCACCAACGATCCGGAAGTCATCACCGAAGCCTTCATGAATAATTTCCATCATGGTATGAGCGTTATTACCGCCTATGGCGGATACAGCAAAAAACGGTTTTACCTTTGCAAAACCGTTGTCAGCAGCTATGAAGTACGAGATGTCGTAGATTGTATCCGCAGCGTAAAGCCCGACGCATTGATCAATACATACAGCACTTTGAATTTCTATGGCAAATTTTATCAAAAGCCTATTGAATAAAAGAATAAGAAGCAAACGAGTAGGAAGCAATAAACCAATACCTCCTACTCTTTTTATGTTTTCTTTCCTCTCACTGTCTAATTATAAATATTTGTAATAACCGCCACTATGATAACCGCTATCCAAAACAAACCGGTCAATAGCTTTGTGATCCCATAGCTTTTATCTTTCCAATATGCATATATGTTCAATAACGAAGTAACACATAGAAAAGGCAATAGCATAAAAAACGCATAGACTGTTAAATAATCATGAAAAAGCAATGCTACAAAACATGTTAAAGAAATTAAAGTATCGGTTATCTTATTTAAGGCTTTTGCGTATCGAATCATACTCATCACCATTACTATAAAAAACAAATTTCATCATAAACGTAAACCGGTCTTTCATTAAACACATTCTTCTTTATAGATAGGATTTCATAAAATCCACTGCATTTTGAAAACAGATTTTCTCGATTTCTTCTTCCTGAAATCCGTTTTCCTTAAGCGCAGCTGCAATATTGCCGATTTCTGTAATATCCTTTATCCCAATCACATTGCTTTCTTCCATTCCTTCTATATAATCCATAAAATCAAAGCCTAATGCAATATGCTTTACTCCAATCGTTTCTTTCAGATATTTTATAACCTCAATATAATCCTGCAAGGTTGCTTTATCCTCTTTTTTCTTCACGAACCAACGTACACATATTGCGCCAACCAAGCCGTTTTTAGCTTTCACTACCTGTAATTGCGGATCACTTAAATTGCGATAGTGATTATACAAGGCCTTTACGTTGCTGTGCGAAGCTATGATTGCTTCCTTACTTACCCTAGCGATATCATAAAAATTCCACTCGCAGCAATGACTTGTATCAATCGCCATATGTAGCCTACTCATTTCTTTAATTGCCCGAATTCCTTTTTCCGTTAGCGGCTTGTTTCCTTTTTTAGCTCCGATTGCCAAAGCATTTTCATCATTCCAACACAAAGAGCCCAGACGAACATGATGCTCATAAAGCCATTGGATTTTCACTTCCACCTCCTCTTGAATACCACACATTCCTTCTACCGCAAGAAACACCTGTATTTCTTTATCCTCTCGAAAGGAAAAATAACGGCTTTCCTGAATCTTACGTTCCACATATAAAACAGTATTCATCATAGCTTTCCAATCCTCACTGCCGCTAAAACAGCATACAATTGCGGAAAACTTCATCTTTCCTTGTTTAAAACGCGGATATTGAAATTCATCTAAACGATTCGGCTCTTGAAAGCGATGCTCATAAATATCATTCCCGATATCATCATGTAAATTTGCGAAAAACATAAACTACTCCTTTTCTATCAACTTCAAAAATTCCTGCATTTGATCCACAATGGATTGTAAGCTTTGTTTCCAAAAGGTATCGGTTGTTATATCAATACCGGCAATCCTTGCTACATCTTCCACCGTATTGGTTGTCGTTGCTTGAAGCAATGCTTCGTATTTTGGAATAAACGTACTTCCCTCCGCTTGATATTTAGCGTACAAGCCTCTGGAAAACAATGCTCCAAATGTATATGGAAAATTATAATAAGCAATATCCGGCAAATAATAATGCACCTTTGTTATCCAACGATATGGGTGTAAATACTTCGGATCTAAGCCATCACCAAAGGACTTTAACAATGCCTCTTTCATCAGTTCACATAATTGTGAAGCATTTAAAAAGCCCTTTTCAACATGCTCGAAAACTGCTTTTTCAAATTGAAAACGCGCATAAATATCCAATATATTTTGGCATAATGCAGATAGCTGTGTATCCAATACCAACAATCGATCTTTTGCATTCATATCCGCCGCTAAGGCATTGTATATAATATTCTCATTAAATGTACTAGCGGTTTCCGCCAAAGGCATACAATACTCCCGATTTAAAATCGGTTGATTCTCAATCATCATTCCATGAAAGGCATGTCCCAGCTCATGAGCAACGGTTACGATATCACTTAACGTATAATTATAATTCGTAATCATTCGACTTTCCTTGATCCAACCTAAATTCTCACAGAAAGCTCCCGGCTGTTTTCCTTTTCTTGTAGGATAATCGATCCAATCCTCTTCAAATGCGCGCTTGACCATTTGATATAAATGCTCACTAACCGGTTTAAAATGCTTCAATATATAAGCATTGCATTCCTCAATCGAAAAATGAAAGCCGCACTCTCCTAATGTCGCATAAATTTCATACCATGGAAGCCCTTGAGCATATCCTAACAATGATGCTTTCTTCTTTAAATAGGTACGAAACATCGGCAGGTATGCTTCAATACTTTTCATCATGACATCTAATGTATTCTTACGCATTCTGCTTTCTATCAGCATCTTTTCTAAGGGATCCTTATAACCTCGTAATCTTGCTTCCTTTAGCTGCTGACTTTTTATTGCGCTTATCGCAAAAGACAATGGCTCTGCGATTGCTTCATACGCCTTTAATTCCGCCAAAAATGCGTCTTTTCTTACCTCCTTACAAGTATCATGACACATATTTTTAACTTTTGTTAAAGGCAGAACTTCCCCTCTGAAATTGGCTTTGGCATTCCCCGTCAAGGCATAATACATATCCGAAAAAGCCTTTATACCGGTAGGATACAGCATGGATAGGATTTGCTCCTGCTGTTCATTTAAATCATATTTACGCTTTTGGATTTTTTCATGCAGAAGAAAACGATAATCCCTTGCTTTTGCATCGGTTTCAATCAAGCTTTCTAAATCCTCAATATCCAATAAAATATTCCATACCATTGATTCATAATAGCTGATATCCGCAATCAAATTGTTTACGGTATAAGACCATACGTTATTTTGTTCATCATTGGAATCAACACTTAATCTTAACTGCGTGTACATCTTCAAACGATAAGTATATTCTCGTATTTTTTCTAGCAGTGCTAACCCCTCATGCAGTTTTATTTCCTTTGTTTCTTTTTGAAGTTTTTGACATACATCGGATAACGTACATTTCCAATTCTTCAACTTTTCTATATCTTCAAGAAAAATCGGGTCATCATACCCCTTATACAATGCATCTAAGCTCCATTCATAATTTTTCATAGTTTGCCTCTTTTCTTTGTTACGGTATTTTTATTATAATAAAGATAGATAGATAAATTAGCTTAATTATTTCCTACCTATAGGAAGGTAGAACCTTTATTTCCTAACACTAGGAAGCCGAGTTGAATGAAAACATCACTTAAATATTGTAAAATTACAGCGAAAGGTATAAGGAGGGAACAAAATGGAAGGATTGGAAATGATTAGTTTCCAAATAATCTCTTGTGTCGGTTCTGCAAAATCAATGTATATGGAAGCAGCTATGGCAGCTCAAAACTATGATTTCGAAAAAGCGGAGGCACTCATTAAAGAAGGTGAAGAGATTTTTATTAAGGGTCATGAGGCGCATGCTTCACTTATTCAAAAGGAAGCCGGCGGAGAACCTGTAACACCGAATATGTTATTGATGCACGCAGAAGATCAGTTGATGGCTGCGGAAAGCTTTAAAGCATTTGCCCAACAACAGATTATAATATTCAAAAAGTTTCAAGCTCTAGAAAATAAATAGGAGGTACTATAACATGAAACGAGTTTACTTATTTTGCGACAACGGTATGTCTACCAGCATGATGGCTCAGCGTATGCAGGAGGTAGCTGACAAAAACAACCTGCCAATTGAATGCAAGGCATTCTCCTACAAGAAAATTCAGGATATTATCGAAGAAACACCATTAGATTGCATTCTAATCGGTCCGCAGACAAAATTCCTTTATAATGAAATTAACGAAAAATACGGAGATAAGATTCCTGTAGCTGTTATTGATGCAGCTGATTACGGAATGATGGACGCAGAAAAAGTATTGAAAAAAGCAATCGTCCAGATGAAAAAGTTTAAAAACAACTAAAATCGCTGGATAGGCGATTTTAATTATTTTATAAGAAGTACATACTTGGAAATAGGAGGAAAGACAATGTTTGGTATTATAGCAACATGGCGAATGGCATTAGAAGGTATTACAGAAGCAAAAGAAATGTTAAAAGACGGCGCTTCTTGCGGCGATGCCATCGAAACAGCCGTTCGTGCGGTTGAAGATTTTGAGTTTTACAAAAGTGTCGGTTATGGAGGACTTCCAAATGAAGAAATGGAGGTAGAGCTCGATGCTGCCTTTATGGACGGAGATACACTGGATATCGGCTGTGTCGGTGCGATTAAAGATTACGCAAATCCCGTAAGTATTGCCCGCGCTTTATCCAAAGAGCCGGTAAACAACTTTCTGGTTGGAGCAGGAGCTGAAAAATACGCCCATCGCAATGGCTTTGAACGCAAAAACATGTTGACTGAACGAGCTAAGATCCATTATCACAATCGAGTGAAGGAATCCAAGGACTTGGAACTAAAGCCATATTCCGGACATGACACCGTTGGTATGGTTTGCGTAGATCAAGGCGCTCACATGAGTGCTGCAACAAGCACAAGCGGCTTATTCATGAAACGTGCGGGACGTGTCGGTGATTCTCCGATATCCGGTTCCGGCTTCTATGTCGATTCCGAGGTAGGCGGTGCCAGTGCTACCGGTTTGGGCGAAGATGTGATGAAGGGCTGTGTTTCCTATGAAATCGTCCGTTTGATGAAAGAAGGAAAAACACCACAAGAGGCTTGTGATATTGCGGTTACAAATTTCGATAAGGAATTGAAAAAACGTCGTGGCAAAGCCGGTGATATGTCCTTGATTGCGATGAATAACAAAGGTGAATGGGGCGTTGCGACCAACATTCAGGGCTTCTCTTTTGCCGTAGCAACCGAAAAAGAAGAACCTACGGTTTATTTGGTTCAATTTGACGAAGCGGGAAAACAATATTTTGAAGTAGCAAGTGAAGAATGGTTAGAAAACTATATGAAAACCAGAACCGCTCCACTTGTTCGCAAATAAGAGGCGTTTATGGAAGAGAAGCTTTTACATAAAATTGATGAAATATCCGATCGTATGATCGAAGGCATTAAAAAAATCGTACGCATTGACAGCGTGCAATCAACGGCGAAAACGGATATGCCCTTTGGTGAAGGTGTAAACAACGCATTGGAAGAAACCTTAAAGCTTGCTCAGGAGTTAGGCTTTGAAATAGAAAATGTTGATCATAAAATGGGAATTGCCAAATACGGAGAGGGCGATGATTCTGATTATATCGGAATTATCGGTCATTTAGATGTCGTTCCTGTCGGTGATGGTTGGCTTTATCCACCATTCTCGGCTCATGAAGAAAACGGTCGTATTTATGCACGTGGTATCCTAGATAACAAAGGTCCTATCCTTTCTTGCCTGTATGCTCTATACGCTATAAAAGAGCTGAAAATCCATTTAAAAAGACCCGTATGGATTTTATTCGGTACCAACGAAGAAACCGGCTTTGAAGATTTAACACACTATCTTTCAGTTAAAAAGCCTCCGGTCATGGGGTGGACACCGGATTGCAAATACCCTGTGGTCTATGCCGAAAGAGGTCGATGCTGTTATCGAGTTAGCAGCTCTTATGAGCATCAAAAAGAATTCAATGCCTTTGTAAACGAATATCTTTTATCCAGCAATGAGCATGCCGATCGTTTGGGATTGGATATTCATGATGAAGAATTCGGACAAATGCAGCTACGTGGAAGATGCTTAGCAGATTGTGAAGATGCGTTGGCGTTTGAATTTGTATTATCCTATCCTGCGGTTATCACCAATGCGGAAATCGAAGAACAGATTCGCAGCAAATTACCTTCCCATCTGCAATTAACCTGCATACAAAACTATGATCCCGTTCGTTTTGAAAAGGATTGCTTCTTATGTCGTACATTGCAAGATACCTATGAAAAAATAACAGGAATGGACGGAACACCGGTAACCACGACCGGAGGAACGTATGCGAAATTGATGCCAAACATTGTCCCATTTGGCCCAAGTTTTCCGGGACAGAAAGGAATCGGCCACTTACCGAACGAATGGATGGATCGCAAAGATATTATTCAAAATGCCAAAATCTATGCATTAAGTATCGTAAGAGTGGCAAACGGTGATGAAAATGAATAAAATTGTTGAAATCTGCACAGGAAGCTATCAAGACTGCATTGCTGCGGAAAAAGGCGGAGCAAGCAGAGTCGAACTAAACAGTGCATTGAGTGTAGGAGGACTAACACCAAGTGTCGCAACCCTACGTAAAGTAAAACGTGATACCTCTTTAAGTGTAATCTGCATGGTACGTCCAAGAGCTGCCGGATTTTGTTATGATGACATTGATACCGATACCATGATGGAAGATGCACGTATCCTATTGGAAAACGGTGCTGATGGGATCGTATTCGGATTTTTAAACGAGGATTTCACCATTCATACAGATAAAACCAAAAACATGGTAGATCTAATTCATTCCTACAACAAAACCGCTGTATTCCATCGCGCATTTGATGTATGCAAAGATCCATACAAAGCAATGGAGGATCTCATTCAATGCGGAGTTGATCGTGTACTTACCAGTGGCTTAGAGGCAAAAGCTATTGACGGTGCAAAATTACTGCATGATTTACAAAGCAAATACGGTGATTCTATTCAAATTCTTGCCGGAAGCGGAATCAATGCTGCCAACGCCAAACAAATGTTGGAAGAAAGCGGACTTTATCAGCTTCACTCATCATGTAAATCCTATTGCAGTGATCCGACAACATTATCCGAAAAGGTAAGCTATGCCTATCTCAGTGGAGAACATATATGTGATTATGATGTTGTAGACGTTCATTTGGTTAAGAGCTTTGTTGAGGCGGTTGAAAAATGAAAGTATTGATGGGTTATTTTTCATCAGAATCCAATGCACACGTCAGTGCCCAAATGACATACGATGAATATATTTACAAAACAGGCGATGACCTGTTAAACAGTATGCGCGTCAGAGATATTTTTGAAGATGCCGGCATTACTCCAATCCCTTCTTTTATGGCTGTCGGCCACCCGGGAGGTTTGGTAGCATCAGATGCTTTTGCATTTATTTCCTCTCGTATCCTAAAGGGCGTAAAGGAGCACTTACATGAAATTGACGGTATTTTCTTATTTCTTCATGGTGCCAGTAATGTTATCGGTTTGGAAGGCGGCTCCGGTGAGCATTATATCGTACGAGAAATTCGAAAGCTAACAGGTCCTTATTTACCTATTGCCGTCGTCATGGATCCCCATGGCAATCTATCCTCCGAGTTTGTTAATAACTGTCAAATCATACGTTGTTATCGGGAATCTCCACATACGGATATAAAGGAAACCTATCGCTTTGTTGCACAGCGCTTTGTAGAATTACTGAAAAACCGTCGCAACATTCACCCTGTTTATCGTAAGCTTCCGCTGTTATTGGGAGGAGAAAGATGCTGCTCATGGGACGAACCGATGCTTTCCATCAACAAGCTGTTAAATGAAATCGAAGCTGATGAGCGCATCATGAGCTGTTCCTATCACATCGGATATCTAAGACATGATAACGATACGTGCGGTGCCGGTGTCATTGTTGTGCCAAACAGTGAAAACGATGTCGCTTATGCAAATGAAATGGCAGACAAGATTGCTAAATTTGCTATTGAGCATCGTCATGATTTCCATTACACAGGCGTATGGGGAGAAGCAGAGGAAGCTTTACAAAAGGTTATGGAGCATCAGGAACGTCCGGTATTCCTAACCGATTCCGGCGATAATTGCGGAGCCGGTGCTACCGGTTATAGTAATTTTGTATTACGTCAGATCATGGATTACAAAAAGCCCCACAACAAAAAGATATTGGTAAGCGGCATCACCGATCCCAAGGCGTTTGATGTATTGAAAAACGAATCCATCGGCAATCATGTATCCTTTGAACTTGGAATGGGCGAAGATGCTTTGTCCGCTCCTATCCATATAGAAGGAAAGATTCGCTATATCGGGCATGTATTACCTGAATTTAAAGATCGAGGAAGCTATGGTAAAGCTATTACTGTATCACTTGATACATATCCGATCGATGTCGTTGTATTGGGCTTATCTTATAGCTATACGGAAATCGAACAGTTTACGTCCAGTAATATCGATTGGACACAATATGATCTAATTATCGCCAAGCAAGGCTATATATCTCCCGATTTTGCAAAGGTCGGTAAATACACCATTATGTCTTTAACAGACGGCCCTACCAATCAACGTACAGAACGCTTAGAGTTCAAACGAATTATGCGTCCTATGTATCCATACGATGACTGGAAGGATTAAAAAAAGCAATAAACAAATTAAATAGTACACTAAAGGACATCGCAAGATGTCCTTTGTTATTGCTCCATAATCAATAACTTTCTATAAAGTCGCAATACCGCTTATTCCAAGCTCTTTTTAATCTTTCTTTTCAGTTTAAAAAAGAAGCTTGTTGAGTATTGTTCATTTCTTATGAGCAGTTCATAGGCTTCCATAACATTGATTGTATATACAAAGCCTAGCATTCCTACTGCCAGAGCGAAGAATGCCAAGGAGTGATATTCTATCCACAAAAGATAACCTTTCATGGTAAATGCAAAGAAAATCAATCCTACTATAAATAGAACAGTACATGGGATAGCAACTATTACATATTTCTTCTTTTTCATACGATACTCATTTCTTAATTCTTTTAGATATTCATAATCGAATAATAAAGGTTCTTGCTTTAAGATACTATACTCTTGTTTTTCGCAAAAAACAGCTATGACAAAACATACAATTCCTGCCACAAGACAAAAAGCCATGCCTAAATAACGCCAAGCCATGTCATGCGAGAACAAGGTATAGGGTATTCCGGCAAAAATACAAAGCATAGTCCCTATGGCTAGATAACGTCCTAGTTTTTTCTGATTGGCGATAAAGCTCACCGACATCTCCTTGCTTACATAATATCCGTGTTCTTCACTATCTTTTACAGTTTTTTCGTCTTTCAAAAGATAATCCGTAGATACTTCAAAAATATTCGATAATCGCAAAAGTTTTTCTGTCTCCGGAAACCCTTGATCATTTTCCCATTTGCTAATCGCTTGCCTTGTAGTACCTACCTGTTCAGCTAAAGCCTCTTGTGATAGTCCTTTTTCTTTCCTCAATTTAAAAATCTTTTCTCCTAAACTCACAATCTAATACCTCCTCGTATATTTGATGAATAAATTTTATCAATTCATAATGTTATATTCTATATCTTTTACAATGCACATTCGCAACTCTTCGTTGCACTCTTGTATATGCTGCAAAAGCAATAAAGTTTCTTGATGTATATATCCTTTATATAATGTAATATTTACATTATAGCATGGTACTAAAATAAGACTTCAAACTTTAATACATATAAGATAGCATCAAACACAAAAAAAGATCTCTTTCGAGATCCTATTTCTTAACATGGTGGAGCGTATCGGGATCGAACCGATGACCCCCTGCGTGCAAGGCAGGTGCTCTCCCAGCTGAGCTAACACCCCATGTATATTAAATTCGATGGTGGGCCTGAATGGACTTGAACCAACGACCTCACCCTTATCAGGGGTGCGCTCTAACCACCTGAGCTACAGGCCCGTCTCATCGAATGCCTATACATAATACCATGAGACTATATAGTTGTCAACAACTTTTTTAAACTTTTTTTAAAAAAATTACATTAAAAAATCAAAATACTCTTTTATGCTCTTATAAAGTACATTCGCTAGTGCCTTTTGATATTCTTCCTTTACTAACAAAGCACGATCATTTGGGTTTGATAAAAAGCCACATTCCACCAATACTCCCATTGTTTTTGCATTTTCCAACAAATAAAAATCTCCAGGCTTACTTGTCATCTTACTTTTCGTTAACACCTTTAGTTTATTTTGTATAAGATTCGCAAATTCCTTTGATGCCTCATCTTTCTCATTATAAAAAGTTTGTGCCCCTTGTACCTTTGGATTGGGGTATGCATTCAAATGAATACTGATAAATACATCGACATCTTCCGCATTCATCATATCCATACGCTTTCGCATATCTTGTCGCTTGCGATTCGCCGCTCCTTTATCTGCCAAATCATAATCTCCATCTCTTGTAAGAATGACCTGTGCACCTGCTTGTTCCAACAACTCCTTGGTTTGAAAAGCAATCGTAAGATTGATTTCGTCCTCCATAATTTCTCCGCTTTGTGCTCCTCCGTCTTTTCCACCGTGCCCGGGGTCCAAAACTACCACAATCCCATTTAAGACTTTCCATTCCTTTTCCGCAATAATATGTGTAAATCGCGACATATATACCGTCGCAATCATTAAGGTACAAATCATTCCGATTCCTAAAACTATTCGCTTCTTCTGCCTCACACCATCACCTTTTTCATTATATGAAATCAATATATGAAACAAGACCGTATTCGACAGTAAAAAAGCCGAGTATCCCTCGACTCTTTCCGATCATGCACATGACAGACCGTATTCCTTTCAAACAGACCTAATCCTCCATCTCCCATTTCATCACGATGCGCCGCATTTCATTCTCATCAATTTTTTGAAGCGGCTGCTTCTCCAATTCCGCCTGCGATAAGTTTTCCAACACCCATTTTTCACTTTCTTTTCGATATACATAGGTTTCCCAACCATTTGTTTGATATAAAACATTTTCACCTTGATAACAGACAACAAAAAGTTCTTTATAAATCGCATTCAGTTCCCAAAACATATTATAATTTTGCAATGGTGCAAAGGCATCAATCAGCTTCGAAAAATACCAGCTATGCCCTTCCTTCCCGCTATTGAAGCGTCCCCAAAAGCGTTCGCCTTCCTTTTCATAGTTTTCCTTTGAACTGCGAATATTGGCAAGCTTATCTGCACAAGAAATCATCATCGTATCCAACGTAGCTTCCCTCGTCAAATAATCTAAATAGTGCTGCTTACGCTGTTCCCAACACCCTTCACATTCCTGCGTACACGCCAATACAAGCTCACTGACACGCTTTCCGAATTCTTTTTCCAAATCCGTAGCTGTATAAGAGGTATCTTCAATAATATCATGCAAAAGACCGGCACAAATAATATCCTCCTCCGCACCTGCTTCACTTAAAATCTGCGCAACTTCAAATGGGTGTACGATATAAGGAATATTCGTTCCTTTACGATATTGCCCTGCATGCGCAACACTGGCAAAGGCGATTGCCTTATGTAGCTTCATATTTTGATGACGAGCCAAAGAAACCTCTTCTCCCTCCAGCTGATGAATCAAACGCTTAGCCTCCCGCTCATCAATTTCGTGATATTTCTGTTTTTGCGTTAAAATTTCCGCATACAGATTGCATCTTTCATAGGTATGCGTAAGCTTGGAATAAACATACGCTCCCTCTCCCTGTATTTTGAAAACACTGTTTGCATTTTCACTTTGAAAATAATGTATCATACATATCCCTAACTCCCTTTACAACATGATTGTAACACTTACATAGCAAAAATGAAATATTTATGACAGCTTTTCACGTGTTATTTTCAAGCACCTTTAACCGCTTTTCATCTGCCGTAAAAAAGGAAGCCTTACGCTTCCAAAATTACATTTTTTATTAAAGCATTTCCTGCGGATCATGATATTCCGCATGTAAAGCACTGGCAACCGCTTGGCATGTATAAACACCTCGATAAGTATTCAAGCCCTTACGAAAGCCAGCGTCTTCCTTCAAGGCCGCTAATCCTTTATCTGCCAATTTCAAGATATAAGGCAATGTCGCATTGGATAACGCAATCGTAGAAGTACGTGGTACCGCACCCGGCATATTTGCCACTGAATAATGCAATACACCATGCTTCACAAAGGTTGGATCATCATGTGTAGTTGTATGATCGCAGGTTTCGATACAACCGCCTTGATCAATCGCAACGTCAACGATAGCACTGCCCTGCTTCATCGTTTTTACCATATCTTCACTTACCAACTTCGGTGCCTTTGCCCCCGGTATCAAGACTGCGCCGATTACCAGATCCGCTTCTTTCAATGCTGCTCTCAAATTGTATTCATTATTATAAATCGTATGGATCGTACCATTGGATACATCATCAATATAAGCCATACGCTCGGCATTGATATCAAACACCTGCACCTGTGCACCTAACCCACTGGCAATACGTGCCGCATTAAAACCAACCGTACCACCGCCGATAACAACCACATTCGCCGGCATAACACCCGGTACACCACCTAAAAGAATACCACTTCCTCCATTTGCCTTTTGCAGCATGCTGGCACCAATCTGTACCGACATACGACCTGCCACCTCACTCATCGGTGTTAATAACGGTAGAGTTCCACTTTTTGAAACAATCGTTTCATAGGCAATCGCCGTTGTTTTTGATTCAATCAAGGCCTTCGCAAAGGGTTCGTTATTCGCAATATGCAAATACGTAAACACCATTTGATCCTCACGCAGATAAGCATACTCGCTTTCCATATATTCCTTCACCTTAACGATCAATTCCGCTTTCGCAAAAACTTCCTCCACCTCGCAGATACTTGCTCCTGCCTGTGCATATTCTTCATCTTCAAAGCCACTGCCGCTTCCGGCACCCTTTTCCACCAAAACACAATGTCCTGCCTTCGTTAATGCAAAGGCACCAGCAGGTGTTAATGCAACACGATTTTCATTATTCTTTATTTCCTTCGGTATTCCTATAATCATAATTTCACTCCTTTGATTGCCTCTTATTATAACACTTCTGCCACAAAGCAAAAAGCTTTCTTTAAAAATCTGTTAAGAGCTCTATTCGCAAGAAAATAGTTTTATGGTATAATACCCCATGTTAAGTTTTACACTTAAATTACTTATTTTTCAAGGGGATCAGCAGTTATCCTTGAAGCCATTTACCTTCGTTTATCGTTTGAAAAGCGGCTTTGCGATTTTATTATTTGCATCAAAACCAGTATCATAAACAATTTAGAAAGAAAGTTGGTAGATTATGACAAACTATAAAAACAATAACACCTTTAGCTTTGAAATCACAAAGCGTATTCCCGGCAAATTGGGACGTGCAGGTATCATTCATACCCCGCATGGCGATATTAAAACACCGGCCTTTATGTGCGTAGGTACAAGAGGCGAAGTGCGCTTTTTATCTATGGAAGATTTAGAATCTGTTCAGGCACAGGCAATGCTTAGCAACGGCTATCACTTACGCAATACTTCAGTGGAAATCGCCCAAGCAGGAGGACTTGCGAAATGGTCCGGTTGGAATGGTCCTACACTAACCGACTCCGGTGGCTTTCAAGTCATGTCCTTAGGTTCCGGTATCGGTAAGGTCGTTAGTATGGATCGTGAAGATGAGGTTATCAATGCCGATCCAAAGGATCGCCTTGCGCATGTCATGGAAGATGGGGTTCGCTTTTTCGATCCCTTTACCAATCAAGAGGATTTCATCGGACCGGAAGAATCCATGCAAATTCAATGTCGTATCGGTGCAGACATTCACATGGCTTATGATGAGCTAACCTCTCTTGCGGATAGCTACGAGTACAATGTGGAAGCCTTAGCCAGAACGGAGCGTTGGGCACAGCGCAGCATTGACGAGCATAAAAAGCATCGTGATGATTTGGGCTATCGCCAATCTCTTTATGGAGTATTACAAGGAGGACGCTGGGAGGATCTGCGTCGCTCGACCGCTAAAAAGCTGGCACAAATGGAGTTTGACGGCTATGGTTTAGGTGGTGCATTCCTAAAGGAAAGCTTAGGTGAAATCTTGCGTTGGTGCTGTGAGGAGCTTCCCGAAAACAAGCCACGCCATTTATTAGGTCTTTCGCACCCCGACGATATTCTAATTGGAACCGAAATGGGAGCCGATACCTTCGATTGTGTTGCGCCGACTCGTGAAGCAAGACATGGACGTATTTACGCAAGGCATGGATACTACAATTTACAAAAATGCCAAGACAGCCCATTGCCACTTGATGAAGGCTGTGATTGTCCTACCTGTCGCAGTGGTTGGACACGTGGTGAGCTGCGCAAGCTTTGGAAATCCGAGGATAACAGCGTACGTCAGCAGTATTACAATCTTGCTTCTATCCATAACCTACGCTTTATCATTCGTTTGACAGAAGATGCAAGAGCCGCTATTTTAAATGGAACCTTCCCTGAATTTAAAGCCGAATTTTTGAAAAACTATTATCCGAATCGAAAATAATACGTTATTCAACATGTACCTTTCACAAAAGGGTACATGTTTTTTCTTACAAAATAAAAAAGCCTATCTTTCAAGGCTTCTATAATATTCTGGCGCACCCGACAGGGGTCGAACCTGCAACCGTCAGAATCGGAATCTGATACTCTATCCAATTGAGCTACGGGCACATTACGCACGCGTATATTATAACATACTCAAGGGATAGCACCAATATCATTTCACATTTTTCTCAAGCTTCAACAAATATTCTTTTCGCTTTAAGCCACCACCATAGCCAACAAGGGTCTTATTTTTTCCGATTACCCGATGACAAGGTATTACGATTACGATAGGGTTGCGATTATTTGCCATTCCCACCGCTCGACACGCTTTTGGTTGATCGATCATTCTTGCAATATCCTGATAAGACCTCGTTTCTCCATAAGGTATTTTACATAAAGCCGTCCACACTTTCTTTTGAAATGCTGTTCCCTCTAATACAAGAGGAAGTGTAAATTCCTTGCGCAAGCCATCGAAATATTCTTGCAGCTGTCGAATACACTGCGTTGTCCACACATTCGGACGCTGTTTATTGGCAGCGTCCGCAAATGCAATTTTTGTAATACCGCTGTCCTTTGCACAAATCTGTACTAAACCAAGCGGTGTCTGATAATATTCCTGATAATCTTGCATCAATTACTCCACTGATTTCAAAGATTCTACCATCGGGATTTTTTGCAGCTTACGATACATCACAAGATTAACAGCCATAGAGAATACAAGGGTGAGAATCAGCGCAAAAACAAATGATGATGCATCAATATTACGACCGAACATGATCTCCGGCATTTCTGCTAAATTCATGATCAAAGCATGAAGTCCGATTCCTAAGCAAAGACCGCATAAGCCTCCAATCAAGGTTAAAACAAGATTTTCACGATAAACATAACTAGCTACCTCTAGCGGATAGAAGCCTAGTACCTTAATGGTTGCGATTTCTCGAATGCGCTCACTGACATTTACATTTGTAAGGTTATATAGCACCACAAACGCCAGTAAGCCGGCAGCTCCGATCAACACATAAATAACAAAATTCAACGATGCAATCGTATCATCAAAGCTTTCCGCTACACCATGATAAAAGGCCATGGAGCTGACTCCGTCTTTTTCCATATAACGATTTCCCAGTGTGCTTTCGTTCTTATCGTTCACCTTATTCATCTTAATATAAAGAGCATTGGATACGTTTCGCTGCTGAGAGAGCTGTTTATAGTAAGCCGGTGTCATATACACATAATGTCCAACATAGTTTTCCATGATTCCGCTGATTTTCACATCTTTGCTTACTCCATCAGCAAGAGCAATGGATAAGGTATCTCCAACAGAAAGCTTCATATTCATCGCCAACTTTTCGGTAATGATTGCCCCATCATTTGCAAAACTTAACTCTTTTCCGCTCTTACGATTCGCAATTTTAACAAATTGTTCAAAGGCTGCGCTATCCTCCGGCACAATAACGCTTACCGCAGTATCTTCTCCGTTATCCTTTACCGTTGCATTTATTTGCATCAAAGCTGTTTGATCTTTAACAAGTGAATCGGATTTCAATTCCTCTATGATCGCATCTCGCTGCTTATACGTACTGTCGGTATCAAAGCTCAGCATTGCATCATAGCGCATGATTTCTTCATATTGCTTATCCACAACCTCGCTGATGCTGTCTTGAATACCAAAGCCTGCCACCAGCAATGCCGTACACCCACTAATACCGATTACAGTCATAAAGAAGCGTTTTTTATAACGAATAATATTGCGTGCGGTTACCTTTTGACTAAAGGAGAAGCGTTTCCACAAGAAAGAAATACGCTCCAACAAAATGGTCTTGCCGCTCTTTGGTGGTTTCGGACGCATAAGCAAAGCGGGAACTTCCGTTAATTCTTTGTAACATGCCACAAAGGTTGCTAACAAGGTAACAGCAATTACACTTACACTAGAGGCAATAGCAAGTGGAAGCTGTAATACAAACTTTAATTCCGGTAGATTGTACATCAAATTCCAAGCATTAAAGATGACAGAAGGGAATAGAAGCATTCCTACAACACAGCCGATAATGCTTCCTACTACTCCGGCTACCAAGGCATACGCCAAGTACTTCATAGCAATCTTGCCATTGGAATATCCAAGTGCCTTATAGGTTCCGATCATACCACGCTGTTCATCGACCATGCGTGTCATCGTAGTTAAGCATACCAATGCACAAACGATCAAGAAAAACAGTGGAAATACCTTTGCAATTCCGTCCATGCGCTGTGTAACACTTTCATAATCACGATAAGCATAATGGGAATTACGATCCAACACATACCAGTTTGGCTGGGGAAGCTTTTGTAGCTGCTGTTCAGCAACGGAGAGCTCCTCTTTTGCCAATTCCAGCTCCTTTTCACCTAACTTGCGATTTTTTTCAAGCTCCAACTTTCCTTCTACATACGCCTTTTGACCGGTATCTAGCTTTGCCTGTGCAGCAGTAAATTCCTGCTGTGCCGTTTTTTGTCCGTTAGCTAATTGTTGCTTCGCTGCGGCTAGCTGTGCTTTTCCGCTTGCAATCTGTTGTTGGAAATATTGTACCTTTTCTTCCATCTTAACAAGTGCTGCCTTGGTGCTTTCGATGGATTTTTGTGCTGCCGCTATGCTTTGCTCAAGCACCTTCTTTTCCGCTTCAAGCAATGCCCTTTCACTTTCACTTACATTGGGATCTGCCAGCTGCCTTTCAATCTCATCAAGACGTTTTTCTGCTTGTGCTATTTGATTTTCAAACCCATCTAAAAGTGGTTGTATTTCTTCTTGCATCTGTTGTTTTAAGGCCACAACCTCATTGAGCTGTGCTTCATATTGCGCTATACTCGCTTCTCCCTGCGTTATTTGCAGCTGCATCGTTGTCTGCATCGTTTCAAAATTGGCTTTACTGCTGGTTAGCTTCGCTGTTCCAAGCAACAATTGATCCTTGGCACTTTCAAGCTTAGCTTCTCCTTCCGCTATTTCATCTTCAAATCTGCTGACTCCTGCTTCATACTCTGCCTTTCCCTTATCAAATTCCTGTTGCGCAAGCTTTTGCAACTCTGCATAACGGATATCGCTGCGATCCATACCGATACTTGTCAGCTCATTGCTTACCTTATCCACAACCTCAAAATAGGCATCGCCATAACTATCGTAAGCATCTGCCCCTTTAACCGTTACCAATACTTCTGTATAGTAATCCGATACAAAATTCTCATCATCAATCATAATAAACAAATCAACTGTTCCATTTCCGATCGTACTTGTCCCTTTCGAGTAATTCAAGTAATCCGGTGTATAGGCAGTACCAACAATCGTATAGGTATCCTGCTTCAAATACTCACTAACCGCAGATTTCGTTCCGCTTTCCAAGGTAATGGTATCACCGATCCTATACCCCATATCTTTTAGCTCTTGTTCCTCCACAAGACACTCCTTTGGATTTTGCGGCATACGTCCGGAAATCAAACGTACGTGGTTAATATAATCAGGATCATCTTTATCTGTTTTTGGCAAAGATATGGCCTTTACAACATGCTGCGTTGTTCCCTTATGAGTTATAAAATCCATCGTATGCGTAGACATAACCCCTTCTAAGCCATCAGCCTTGCGAATTGCTTCTACATCTTCCTTCGTAAAGCCCATACTTGACATCAAACGAATGTCCATAAGGTTATATTCGCGAAAATAGTCATCTGCCGTATGCAGCATATCCGGCACACTGGCCTTCACACCGGCAAAAAACGCTGTACCGATCGCCACGATTGCCATAATGGAAAAGAATCTTCCCATACTATGACGAACCTCACGAAGAATATCCTTTATATATGCTTTCATCAATATTCAATCCTTTCCACTGGCAATGGATTTTCATTGATTTCAATACTTTCGATTGCTCCGTTGCGCACCTTGATGACCTTATCCCCCATCGCCGTAAGAGCTAGGTTATGCGTGATGACAACAACGCTGATATGATGCGATTTACACATATCCTGCAACAGCTTTAAAATCTGCTTACCGGTATTATAATCCAATGCTCCCGTAGGCTCATCGCATAACAAAAGCTTTGGATTCTTTGCCAATGCACGTGCAATCGCCACACGCTGCTGTTCCCCTCCGGAAAGCTGTGCCGGGAAGTTTTGCGCACGCTCTCGCAAGCCTACTGCCGCAATGGTTTCATCAATATCCAAAGGATTTTTTGAAATTTGTGTTGCCAATTCCACATTTTCTTTGGCAGTTAAATTTTGTACTAGGTTATAAAACTGAAACACAAAGCCGATATCATAGCGGCGATAAGTTGTTAGCTCCTTATTGGAAAACTTGCTGATCTCTCGCCCATCAACAAAAATATCTCCGCTTGTACAGCTATCCATACCACCTAAAATATTTAAAATGGTACTCTTACCCGCACCACTAGCACCGGCAATGATCACAAACTCACCTTTATCAATGGTAAAATCAACACCTCGCAAAGCCTCAATTTCAACCTCACCCATCTGATAAACCTTTTTTACATTTTTAAATTCAATATATGCACTCATGGATATTCCCCTTCCATTGTTTTGATAGCTATATTATACTAAAAAAACCTACATTCAACACGTAAAAAACAGATTTCACACAAGCTTCACACATTAGCCGATAAAAATAAAGCGATTGTTATGATACAGTCTCTAGCGTTTGATAAAGAAACCTACTATACGCATCAACACAAAGCATGCTTGTACAAATTGATACGGATACTTATTCGTACGCTTCGATTGTCTCTGTTTTCATAAAAAGACCCTCCTTATCGATATTCTCGATAAAGAGGGCAGCTATTTCCTTACTTTTTGTTCACGAAGTCATATATTGCTGTCGATCGTTTAATTCACTGCGAATATCCTTTTGCTCCAGCTGCTCAAGATATGCTTCATAAGCATGTCGAGCCAAAGCATAAATACCGCTTTTACGAAACAAAGCACAAGGACTATCCTGCTCTATCAGCCAATATTCCTCCATGGTATCACACGTAATTCCCCAAATATGCGTATCGCCATGTGCATCGCTAATAACCTCACTAAGCTCGATTTCCTCCACCTGTGCCGGTGCAAGAAGCTGCTCCGCATAGCTCACCAATTGTTCTTTATGTAGTATATCCTTCATAAGCAATTCCTCTAATTAAAATATACAAGTTCATCGGCAAGCGGCTCTACTTCATGAAGTGCCTTAACATAAAGGATCGGCACTTCTCCATGGAAGTTCTCATCATATTCTACTTCGATTTGCGCCTCGATACAAACCCAGCTATTCGGCAACAACTCACTTGCCTGCTTATAGTGGCACAACAAGCCGATCAAAGACGTATCATCTGCGCAACAAACCATTGCATAGCGTCCGAAAACAAAGGCATTACGAATCCCCTCAACATAAGGTGATACTACCTTCCCCTTTAACTGAACCGTTTTTCCTTCATATTTGCGTGGGTGTTCCAAAGCGTCCATATACCATAAGCCATAGTCATCATCATTTATAACGATCGTATCGGCTTGTAAATCAAATGGCAGATCCTCATCACCAAGCTCTACGATTTCCCCATCAATGGTTTCATAAATGAGCTGTGCTCCTTTATTGATTGCCTTGATATTATTGCGTAAATACATCTTTTTCGTATCGGCACTGCAACGATTGAAAATGATAACCTCGGAATGCAAAAGCTGATCGTAGATCATGGAGCGCATATTGTTGATATAAAGCTGGAAGGTGGAAGCATCAACAGTAGAAAGAATCTGTACCAACACCCAGTCAAACGGCTGTTCGATTTCCATAAAGTTCGCCAAAGACCATGTTCCGTTAAACTCGATCATGACACGATCCGGTTCAATCATAGCATCGCATTTTTTTAAAAACGCATAGCTTAAATCCTCTTCCTTTTCTACAACAACTAAGGTTGTATTTGTTTTTGCCAAAAAGGCATCGTCATATTCCACCATGCCTTCCTCACAAACAAGCAGTAATGTTTTTTCCTCTTGTCCAAAGCCGGGATCTAATAAAGTATCCTTGATAAGTGTTGTCTTTCCGCTTTCTAAAAAGCCGGTAAATATATATACAGGTATGCTCATCTTAAGCCACCTTAAACAATTTTGCTAACGCTTCTTCTTGCAGCTGAGAGCCAATCACACAAAAGCGTCCGGTGTAAGAAGCAGCTCCGACACGGATTTCATATTCCTCAGGTACAAAGTCAAAATACAACCAAGTGTCATCATTGCTTTTTACCATTCCTTTTGCACGCAATACCTTACCATAGCATTCTTCCTCGTTTAGCTGTTTCAAAATTGTTTCCAATTCATCACGTTCATAAGTACGAGGTGTTTCCTTTCCCCAACTGCTAAATACCTCATCGGCATGATGATGGTGATGATCGTGGTCATGATGCTCGTGATCACAGCCACAGCTGCACCCTTTCTCATGATGATGTGCATGGTCGTGGTGATGCTCATGTTCCTTATGCTGATGTCCGCATACCGAACAAATATGTTCCTTTTCCATCAGTTCTTTTTCCAACTGACAAGAACCATTCATAACCGCTAAAATGTCCTCACCATTTAATTCTTCCCATGGAGTTGTAATCACATGAGCTTGCTCGTTCACATGCTTTAATTCATGTACGACAGCTTCTAAAGCCTTTTCCTCCATCATTTGTGTACGGCTTAATACGATCGTATTGGCATAAGCAATCTGATTATTGAAAAATTCCTTAAAATTCTTCATATACATCTTGCATTTTTGTGCATCTACAACCGTTGTATAGGAATTCATTTCCAATGCTGTTTCCGCTTGCACAGCTTGAACTGCTTTGATGACATCGGATAGCTTACCAACCCCACTAGGCTCGATAATGATACGATCCGGTGCATATTGTGCCAATACCTTTTTTAATGCCACGGAAAAATCGCCTACCAATGAGCAGCAAATACAACCGGAATTCATTTCACGAATTTCAATACCCGCGTCCTGTAAAAAGCCTCCGTCAATACCGATTTCCCCAAATTCATTTTCAATCAAAACCAGCTTTTCAGCTTGTAAACCCTCTGCAATCAACTTTTTAATCAATGTTGTTTTACCGGCACCTAAAAAGCCGGAAATAATATCAATTTTTGTCATGCTATCTGCCTTCTTTCTTTTCTATTTCGCATGCTTTCAACATGTGTTAGTATAACACCATGCCTGTATTCTTTCAATCCAATCGCCACAATTCCACACCATGAAATCCAATCTTCCTTTCGATGAAAAATATGATATACTTAATATACATATAAACAGGAGAGAGTGTATCATGAAGCTTCCAGTTCTTAAAGTAAATGCTTTACCCAACCTATACAAACATTGTTCTACGGTGTATGTTTTGCATATTGATTTGCCACCGCAAAGTGATGATTCCTTTATGCAAAGCTATTGGGAATATATTCGTGCGCAAATGTATCAGATTATCGAAAGCAACTTCGTTACCGCACAGGCAACCCGTGTATATGCAGAGCATGAGGAATGTATCGTTTTTAAATCCAATATCGAGCAAAAACAGCTAGCTGAATTTTTGGAATATCTAATGGCAGAGGTTGATGAATATCTTGACTCTGCACCTGAGCAAGCCTATCGTTTCGTGAAGGCAATGATTTTCGAAAAGGGAGCACAGGTCAAATTATTTAGTGCCAACAAAGTGGGCGATGATTTATTTGACAGCATGGCTTACGATCACTCTGTATTTACCTATCGACATCAGCGAAAATCCCGTAGCAAGCAGCTATGCTCACCGCAGGAATATCGTCCTATTTATGAACGCCAAATGAAAAAGCGGAAAGAAGTTAAAACGGTTGTAAAAGAAAAACAAAGCGAACCACAGGAAAACGGTTATATCGAATATTACATTTAAAGTGCTGCGGCACTTTTTTCATATCAAGGATACGGAGGGTAAAAAAAAGAACCATTTGCTAATCTGTCAAACATGCGTTAGCAAGCAGTTCTAAACTGCATTTATCTTACATCATAATAGAAGGAACACCCATATAATGTCCAATACACATCACCGTAAAAGCACAAAGGAAACAAACGATCGCAAACACTTTGTTTCTTTTCGCAAACATCTCTTTATCTAACTTTTTACCCTTCATTTTTTCAATATATATTTGATATAGCTTTGCGTAAATCAATGTCAAAACAGCCGTTCCGATGACGGATACCAAAAGAATTGTTATCATACTTTAAATCCCTCCCTGCATATATGGATATTTGTTTATCTATATATCCTCTTTTCTTTCTGATTCAAAATATTTTCTAGTGAAAGTATAGCATGCATTTTTATAAGTGTAAATATTCACTATCTAACCATTAAAAAAGCGGCATTGCACCGCTCATCTTAATCATCAATTCTTGGATAAAGGGAAATCAGCCAAACACCACATAAACCAATTAAAACATAAACGGTTCTTGTAAGTATCGTATGAATACCAAACAGCGTCGTTACAATATTGAAATCAAACAACCCTACCAAGCCCCAATTCAGTGCTCCTACAATAACAAGTGTTAAGGCAATATAGTGTATATATTTCATAACAATCCTCCTTAACAGTTAGTATAGGAAATAAAAGCGATTTTATACGCAAATACAGCAAACTTAATATGACTTATTTTATAACCTATTGATATTATTATCTTTTTCTCAATTTTCAACATTTTTACTAGATTGTTATTTTACATCGTATTTATAAAAATAAAACAGATTGCTGACTTTGATACAATTCCTAAGTAAACAATACTATAATCAAAGTATTGCATACAATGAGAATTGTATCATTCATCAACAATCTGATAAAACACTTATCAATGCTGAAATACTAATTTTTATTTTTCTTTTTAAGTAAAATAAAATTAGAAATTAAGAGTAACAAACTAATTACCAAATATCCCCAATACATGAAATTATATTTATCAAGAAAGGCAGAAACAGTAATTTGTTCATCGGCAGCAATCGCAGTATTCCACATAAACCACACTGACATGATCAACATTAAAACACTTAAGCCCAAAGAAATACATACGTTTTTTTTCATATTTGTCCTCCTCTAATTACAAAGACTAGCTACAAATCCCCAATAGCCTTTATCTGCCTTACTTGGTTCAATATTCCAAGGGGTCTTAAATGAACTAGCCAAATCATAATGACAAACAAATTGATTTTTCATGCTATTTACATTTTTATAATTCCACTGTGGATTTCCAACATGAACTTCTTTTAAAAATCTAAATGCGTCATCTTTACTATATCCGTTTGCTGCGAATTTCGGATAAATGCTTAAACTCCAAACATTACCTCTTTTTATCCATTGAACCTTAGAAAAACAAGCATAATAACCTGCACTAGCAGCTAAAGTTGGAGAAGCTTTGGTCAGTTTATAATACAGTTCAACACTTCTTGGATAAATACCTTTTGCTTCGTCATAAAGAGTAATTGTTTCTGTTACACTAGAAACATCTCCATAACTTTTTTCATCTTTCAAAACAATATAATTAGCCAACAATTCAGGATTGCTTTTACTTAAAGAAACAACATCATTGTAGCTAATATCAGGATCTACAACTATCGGTTCGTCTTCACGACTAGGTGTTTCTTCATTTGCATAAACATTATTACAGCAAAGCGTCATTAAAAACATCAATGAAATAATGGTAAATAATTTTCTTTTTTTCATATAATCTCCTTTTTCTAATCATTTATAATTCGTTGTTATAATTTAAAAACTAAACTTGCATTTATTACTCTCTATATCTCATATCACCCTCCTCAAATTAACTTTTTTTTTAAGAGTACTCTTTACAATTAAAGAATATCACAATTAAACACGATAGTAAAGAACGAATTTCAACTTCATCATCTCATCAATATATAAAAAAAGATTGACAAAAAAAAGATTACTCTTATACTAAGAGTGAAGGAGGGAGAAATATTATGAATGCTAAAGAAACAATCGAAGTGATAAATAAAACTTATGATAACACAAAGTTTATAATCGAAAAGAATTCTTATTTAGAAGGAATTTATGAAGTTATTCACAGTTGGATAACAGTATTATTTTTCAGCAATGCTTTTCTATTGTTATTTGAGTTCATTTCTCAAATGACAGGTTTTTTCGGTAAAAATTTATATTTTATTATTTATAATATTTGTTTCATCATTGCATACTTATTACCACTGATTATATACTTTATAAAATTAAAGAAACCATACATCACATTAAAAGAAAGACATTTTTTACATTTATTTTATTTAGTGCCTGTCTTGGTTTCCTGCTCCAAGCTTTTATTTCTATTTTCTTATTTTTTCAATTTTGATTATTTACTTACTTTATATAGCAGCATTCCTTTGGATATCATAGCTACAATCATTGGGTTATTATTATTAAATAATTATTTAAAAAATAAAAAGTTTTTAATTTTATGCTGTTTTGTAACAATCTATTTAATTATTTATTCCACAATAATGATTGTATTCTCAAACACGGCTGTTTTAAATCAACTTATACTATTTTTAATGAATTTATTTAATTACTTTAATAGATACTCGATTGTTGTTATATTGGCATTTTTCATCGGAATTCAGTTTATAAAAGGAAAAAATAAATGATATTATGAATGAAAAACTAAAAAATACTTCTAAAATATTTGAATCTATCATTCGAATACAAATGATGGCGAGCTTATCAATAACAGATTTAACATATAAACAACTTAAAGAAATATGCCAAATCAGCGATGGTAATATGACAACCCACACAAAGAAACTGATTGAAAATAATTTTATTATTGTTAATAAAGAATTTGTTAATAATAGACCGCAAACAACATATCAAATCACGGATCTTGGTAAAAAAAAATTCAAGGAATATGTTGAAACCTTAAATGAATTAGTAGGTAAAGGAGATTAGTTATTTATGAGAAAATTTTTAAATGTAGCAATGGTATTCTGTTTTTTCTTTTCATCATTCATTAATATCAATGCCCAAGAATCTCAAATAAATTTACAAGAACATTATGCTATTATAGAAAAAGTGAATGCTAAATATAATTCACAATTAAGTATCCTTAATAAAGAACAATTTATGACTTCACCCTTTTATGAAAAGTATAGTTATTCATATTCAAATTATTTGCAAAGTATTTCCGAAATCAATCTAGTTGTATTTGAAAATGAATGTAGAAAACTTGCTGCACATGAACTTAATGATTTGAATATTGATTTATCTTCTAATGAAAAATCCACATTATCTTCCAAAACGATTAAGTTTAATTATAATTCCAATAGTATGACTTTAACATACAAACATATCGGCAGTAAATTTGATACTTCCTACAAACCTTCTGTCAAAGTAAGCAAGCTAAGTACTATCAATTACTTCGTTATGTCTAAATACACAGGTCAATTTAAAAATTCTAATACAACATATTCTGTTACAGCAACTGGGAAAATCTATTCTTCCTTCGGCGTACAAAATAATAAAAAATTTACAGTTAATTTCAATTTATAAATAAAAGAATCCTATTTTACAGCACCATTATAAAAATCCAATATTCCAAAAACATATAGATGAGTAAAGAATATTTCACTTTATTCATCTATTTTTTATGTTTCTTTTTTTCTACACCTTCTCCAATAATACAGAACCCCATATATATCCGCAAGTCCCCAACCAACCGGAACTGCCAACCAAATACCCGAAACATTTAATGCCGTAGCAGACAACACATAGGCTAATAATACACGTGTTCCTAAGGATAATACCGTCAATATAACGGACATTTGTGGTAATTCAATCGCTCGATAATAGCCGTACAGCAAAAACAACAAACCGATACCGAAATAAAAGCTAGCCTCTATACGTAAATAATGCACACCTGCTGCGACGATTTTTGTTTCCTCTGCCGCTACAAAAATACAAATCAATTCCTTTGCATACGTACATACCAATATACTGATGATTGTCGTGAAGCAAAACACTGCTATCAATGAACTGCGAATCCCTTTTTGAATGCGCTCTTTTTTTCCTGCTCCATAGTTTTGAGCAATAAAAGTAGAAAAAGCATTACCATAATCCTGCACCGGCATATAGGCAAAGGAGTCAATTTTCACTCCTGCCGCAAAAGCTGCCATAATTACCGTTCCAAAGCTATTAACAAGACCTTGTACTGCTAAAATGCCTAAGTTCATCACTGACTGCTGAAGGCAAGTGTAAAAAGAAAAGCTGCCTAGTTTATACATGATTTGCTTATTCCAACACCGATGCTGTTTTTGAATATGCAATTCTTTGCGATATATTAGAAAGTAAAGCATGATACCGATGCCGGATACATATTGTGATAAAACCGTTGCAATGGCAGCGCCTTCCACACCCCAAGCAAAAACGAGTACAAAAAGTAAATCCAAAAAAATATTTAAGATTGACGAAACTGCCAAAAAAAGCAGTGGTGCCATGGAATTTCCAACTGCACGTAGTAAATTCGCAAAATAATTATACAAAAAGGTTGCGCTCATACCGGCAAATATCCACAATAAATATGACTGCATCATCGAGTATATTTCACTTGGTATATGCAAAAGCAGCATGATTTCATCAACAAACAGATAGACAAGCACATTCAAAACAAGCGACGCAGTGCCAATCAATAAGAAAGATAAGAAAAAGCTGTTCTTTAATTCATCTATTGCTTTTCTTCCATATAAAATAGAAAAATATGCACTGCTTCCCATGCATAAGCCTAAAATAATATAGGTTAAAAAAACCATTAGCGTATAAGATGAACCGACTGCCGCCAATGCATCAGCACCTAAAAAACGTCCGACAATTAATGTATCGGCGATATTATAAAACTGTTGAAGTAAATTTCCAAGCATCAGTGGAAATGCAAACATCAATAAACGCTTACCGATCTTCCCTTGTGTTAAATCTAACTGCACCTTTATCCCTCATTTATACAGCAATATCTTAACAAAATCGACACTGCTTCACAATCCTTTTTTACTTTGGCATAGAAAAAGGCGAGGTTCTCTCGCCACTATAATATTGCATGCTATAGGCTCTGTTTTGCCTCTGTTAAATGCGGTACGGTAATATTCGGACTTTTTAAAATCAACGCAATGGAGCTGATCGTAAATTGCGCAATCGGATAGGCTGCCCAAATACCCGTTACTCCGAATAAGGAAGAAAAGGTAATCAAGAAGAAGGGCAAAATCACGCAGGGTTCGATATATACTAAGAAGCTGGAATTATAGGATTTTTGTGTCGCATAAAAAATAGCGGAAGTCAAACGTGTGATACCGATTGCCGGAAATGCCAAGGCTGTAATCAAAAGTGCCATACGACATTCTTCATACAAGCCGGCATCAATACCAAACAAATAAGCGAGTGGCTTCACAAAAAGAAAGACGCTTACACATAGTAATAAAGAGCATACTATTGATAGGAAAAAGGATTTATGATACAGATAATGAATCTCTGCTTCTTTTTTCGCCCCAAAATAAAAGCTAAATAAAGGCTGAACTCCATCACCGATCCCTTGCAATAATAATTGTGCACTTGCCAACACATACGTAACGATGGAATAGATCGTAACGGCATCGTTGCCTCCATATTTCAATGCAATCCAATTTGTAATAATAATGACAACACAAGGTACTAATGTTTGTCCGAAAGGAGAGATTCCGGATATTACCATCTTTTTGATATGTTTTAAGGAAGGCCGAAAAAAGTTTAGTTTCATCGTTTTTAAGCGAACTATCCATAGTACCAGCATACTTGATAAAGCCACGATTCCCTGTGCGATGATCGTTGCTAAGCCTGCCCCAAGCAAGCCCATATCAAAACGAAATACAAAGAAATAATCAAGGATAATATTGGTAATCAGTCCCATGCTCATACAAATTGTCGCTGCTCTGGTATAACCGTCATTTCGTAACAATGGATTGGTTCCATTTCCGATAACCGGTAAAATTCCGCCAAGCAGGATCACAATGATATAATCTCTCGCTCCTGCAAATAAGCTGCCTTTTGCACCTAGAATATGTAACAGCGGTTCATGCACTGCCAAAAAGAAACAAGGCAAGCCAATTCCTGCCACAACCAATAAAAAAAGTGTATTTCCGAAATATTTGTTGGCATCGGCATTATCCTCTGCCCCCTTGGCACAGGACATACGAATCGCTCCACCGATTCCGACACCGATTGCCGTTGCATTCAAAACCACTTGAATAGGATACGCAATGTTAATCGCCGCCAAAGCCTCACTACCTACTGCATTTCCCACAAACAAGCCGTCAATAATGGAATAAAAACCACTTAGAAGCATTGCCAGCATTGATGGAATTACATAGCTCCAAAACTTTTTTGATATTACCTTACGTTCCATATTTCTACCTCCAACGAAGGATAGTATAAACCTTTGTCTAAGACCAAGGTCAAGAAGGTTTTTAAAAAAACACAGTATTTCTACTGTGCTAAGGGAATATAAAGCTCTGCATAATAGTTTTCTTTATCATGATAGAAGGTAAATGGTATCTCGCGTACAAACACCGTATTCGATAGCTTAAGATGGTGTTTTTCTCCATAAACAGTCATATAGTCCAACACACCCGGTGGTATTTCTCCATGCACCATCTTTATACGCATATATACACATTTTCCGTTTTCCAAGCGTTTGCGCTCCGCACTTTCCAAAGCAAGATCCTTTAATACATCGGATTCCAAGGTAACGTATGTCTTTTGCGGCTGCATATCCTTTATGTGATAGGTACGAAAAATCGAACAAAGCACAAATTCATCGGCACTGATTTGCTTGATTTCATGTTGAAAAAAGGATTCCTTGCTTTCTCCTTCAAAAAGCACCAACGATTTGGGAAATTGCTTTAATTCGCAGGTATGGCTTTGCTGCTCGGTTGAAGAATAAAAGGACTTTATATAAATCAGCTTTTTCAACAGCTGTTGCTCATACCATATTTTCCGTCTTGTTTCCTCTACCTTTTTATCTAACAAACTTAACACATGCGTCGGATTCAGCGAAGAAGCCATCTCGCAAATATCCTTCATCGGTATATCCAAATGACGATAATAAATAATATCCAAAAGTTCTAACACATTATCCAAATGATACATACGATAGTGATTATGCGGGTGAAGTTTCGGGTGCACCAATCCTTTCTTTTCATAGAAACGAATCGCATCTGTTGTTAAGCCTAATAGCTTTCCTATTTCAGAAATCGTATAATAAGTTTTCATAACAGCCTCCAAAATATTGCTTCATGATCTATCGCCAGCATCACATATATCCATATTTATCCTATATTTCTACTATTTTGCTACTACTCATAGCTTCTTTTTCATAAAGAGTGTAAAATAAGTATACTATATTATCCAAATATTATCTAAGCTAAAGTATATTCGTAAATGAAATACAATATAATTAAGAAAAAAGGAGATAGTGTAAAATTTATCAAAACATTTGTAGTATAACTTCAAATAATATTTGCAAAAAATACGACAGTGTAATAATTGAAAGTGGTGAAATTAATAAATAAAACAGAAAAAAATTTAAAACTAATAAAATAACACTAATAGAATAATATTGATTTAAAAAAAGCAATAAATCTAGTATTAAAATTGAAATTATCAATATTTTTCTCAACACTCGTAATATATATAAATATTTACGGATACTGCCAATAGATTGAAAAAAACAATCTTTATCATTTTCTTTAATTTCAAAAAGGTGATGGCGTGGAATATTCATCAAGAATTTATGATTTTCTGGATAAATGAAAATACATTTATCTATTGTTTTATTTAAATTAAGGCAGATATTTTCTATGAAGTTTTGATCTTTTTTACCGACAAACACTTTGACATATTGAGATTCTATTAGAATATTGTCAGAGCCTATCACTGTGAATATGTCAAAATCGTTTTTTATTAATTCTTTTGCTAGTAGATCAAAATCATTCAATCTAATCAATTCGGCATCTATAAAACACAATTTTTTATACATTAATCTCTAACTTCCTCAAATTTATCAATATTTTTAGGAAAATTTAATTTGGGACAAATAGGATTAAATTTTACCAAATTATTCCCCTTTATTCTGTTTCCTTCAGAAATAACATCAAAAACTATATTTTCCTCTATAATATAATTGTCTTGTATAACATAAGATATATTAAACTTATTAACTTTTTCTATTATCATTTTGTTCGAATCGTCAGTAGTAGCTTCAATACTTTTCAAAATTTTTTCTATAATACCCTTGTTATCAATTGTTAATTTAATATTATATCTATCAGAATTCTTTTGAATCATATTTTCATTAATATTATCTAACGATACAAAAGACGAAGATAACATTGTTTGTATTTCTTTATTTATCATTCCAGGCTTTGTTTCTTTTTTTTGTCTAATATCTCCATCATCTACCAATTCATAATTTCCATTGTACCAATAATTAGTATCCATAATTGATTGACCTGATTCGTTTAATAAACTATAACTATTTTCAGTTTTAACTTTTTCTGAATTAGCTCCTTCAACATTATAATTCATTTTTATTTGTATACCATTTTCATTGGTATAACTTGAAAATTTATTTATCAAAGAAAAATTTTTTATGCTTAAATTATTCTTTTGAGCAATTTTATATCTATCAATATTTGTATCGGCATTATCAACATTCATTGGAGTATTATCAACTTTTTCTGTAGATTTTTGACAACCAAATAAAGATGTTGAAGTAATTAATAAAAATAATATAATTTTTTGTATCTTCATAAATTTTTATCCTCCATTATATATGTTTGCGCAAGAATTTTCTTGCGCAAACATTAAGTCTACATGTCACAGATATTTGCCTTATAAATATGTTGAGAACATACAGTATAAGTTGGAGCCATTATTTTACAGCTTAAAATTACACCACCTTTACAGGATACATACTTAATAAGTTTTCTTTTAGAAAATCCCGGGAAAGATCCACACTTTTTCCCCAATGTAGCAGAACAAAAATTCCCCTTAATTTTTTCAGTTTTTGTACTTGTACAAATATAAAATCCACATTGAACTCTACTTTTAGAAAAAGTGTCAATCATTATATCTGTACCATCTTGACTTTCTACAGCTGCATAAAGAATATCATTATTCTTATTTCCAACAAATATTGCTATATTATTATCATCTGTTTCACTCAATTTATATGCAATAGTAATATACATTTGATCTCCATCTTCTGCTACTCTTTCTAAATATACTCCTTTTACATCATTTCTAACTTTTTTAAATTCTTTGCTTTGTTCGACAGTTTCTTTAAATAAATTAATAACATTTTCATCACCATCAATAACAGTTTTATCATCTGGAATAGTATTTAAATTAGTTTCTTCAGCAAAGACAGGTGTAAAACTCAAAATAGACATGAAACAAATTAAAATCCCTTTTATAATTATTTTCATTAAATTACTCCTCCCATTTCTTGATAGACATTGAACCATCATTAGATAAACCATTTTTCCTAATAATTGTGTATAAAAATTAGGAATTCCTTTTTCTTCAATAGAGAATAGAGGAAGATATATAATTAAGTCCAAACACTAATTGCATTTTATTATTTTCCCAAATCCATTTCATTAGAAAAGAACAATGATTTCAATAAAATATCAAAAAATAAATGAATGCAATAATTACATAATCATAATAGCTCCCTAATATATAAATAGTACTATTTATTAAATAGTACTATACTATTTTATTTTGTCAAGTTTCATCAATTTAAATCAGCAACAAAGAGTAAATTTTTAATATCTAATAAAAATGGTGAATCGTCATAGTATTTTATTCTTTCTTAATATATATGTTCAAAAAAAAGTGCAAAACTCCCTATTTTCTTAAAAATCTTTCTTTCGCACATGTTTTCAAAGAACTTTTGGTCTACAATTACTTTAGTAGGGTATCTCTTGTCGAAGATATTTTTAAAATGCTAAAAATTCAAAATAAATCAAGTAAATAACTGTTTGTATAACTATCTAAGATAAGACAAAAGAAAAAAAGGCCGTACAGCCTAAGTGATGGTTTTATAATCACTTAACTGTTACGACCACTTTGATGACTTATTGGTGGAGGTGAGGGGAGTTGAACCCCTGTCCAGAAACAGTCCCACGTATAGATGTCTACAGTTTAGTCCATGTCAGCTACTCATTTGGTAATCACGGACAACTCCAAATGAGGTGTCTAATAAGATTTTCGTGAAGTATAGCTTAGACAATATACTCCCTTATCCTCTGTGTCTTAAGCGTGCGTATGTCCGATCAGAGAAGCAAGGGACATAGCCGGCTGCGAACCTATGTCGGTTAATTAGGCAGCGAAAGCTACACTCTGGTTTGCACCAAAGATGTTAGCAAATTTAGTTTTTCCGTTTAATTTCATTGGTTATTACGTAACCACTCGACTGCAATCTATACCAAACATATCCCTGTCGAAACCAGTACACCCCCAATTTAGACAACACTTGTAGTTTACCACAACTTGCAGTAAACTACAAATGCTAATAACGATTTTTCATAGCTTTTTCGATTTCACGCTTGGCATCTTTTTCCTTTTGTGCATTGCGCTTATCATGCAGATCCTTCCCCTTCGCCAATGCAATCTCCATCTTTGCCAATCCTTTTTCCAAATAAACAGAAATAGGAATAATTGTATAGCCCTTCAGTTTTACCTTTTGTTCAAGCTTTAGAATTTCATTTTTATGCAACAGCAGCTTACGTATTCTTGTTTCATCATGATTAAAGCGATTTCCAAATGCATAAGCCGTAATGTGCATTTCCTTCACAAAGGCTTCATGATTGCGAAAGCTGATGTATGCGTCCTTTAGCTGTACATGACCTTGACGCAATGCCTTGATTTCCGTTCCTTGAAGCTGTATTCCGGCTTCAAAACGATCCTCTAAAAAATACTCATGTGATGCCTTGCGATTGAAGGCTATAACCTTTCTAGCAGACATGGCTACCTCCTCTTTCTTAATATACGATTTTTACCTTATCATTCATGATACTGTTTACACGTTCTATAAAATATTCCCGTGTTACATTTTGCCCTTCGGCCATAAGCGTATGCGTTGCGGCAAGCTCATTGGTATAATCCTTCAAGGCATACGTTCCATAGCGTTGATAGCCATCGGTGATATAGGTTATTGTAGGCCAAAATTCAACATCTTTAAAGGACACCTCATCTTTGGTTTTATTATATACCACCTTAAAACGTGCCATACCGCCAAGCATGCGGTCGCTTTGATCTTGGGCAGATAAAAAATTTCCTAAGGAATATATAACCAAGGTTTGATTCCCTTGTCTACCGGTCAAAAAATCCATCGGCTGAATCACATGTGGGTGCTCTCCGATAATCACATCGACACCTAAATCGCTCAAGAATTGCGCTAATTCCTGCTGTTCCTCACTTGGAGTAAACGAATATTCCTCACCCCAATGCATGCTTACCGCAATGATGTCGCTGTCTTTTTCCAAACGCTTAACATCAGCAGCTATCTTTTCCTTATCAATCAGATCCACAAGATATTCCTTACCTTCCGGTAACACATAACCATTCAAGCCATACGTATAGCCTAGAATACCTACACGAACACCGTTCTTTTCGATGACGGTATTTTGTTGCGCTTCTTCAAGAGAAGCATGTGTACCCGTTGTAGCAATATCGGGGTAATTCGTTTTTAGATATTGCAGCTGATTTAAGATGCCCTGTTCTCCGGCATCTAAGGAATGATTACTGCTGGTTGCCAACCAATTAAAACCTGCACTTGCTGCCCCATCTAAAACCTCATAAGGACCGTTAAAGGAGGGATAATGGCTTAAACCAAGCTCTCTTCCTCCACATATCGTTTCTTGATTCAGGTAAGATATATCAGCATCTTGTGTTAAATAATTGGTTGCTTCATACATATAGGTAAAATCGTTGTTGTATGTAAACAAAGCTCCGTGAATAAGATTGTCCCCTACCGCACTAAAACTTACCTCCGCAACAATATCCGGCTTTTCTTCTTTCTTTTTTTCTTCCTTTTGTTCAGGCTTGCTTTTTGCACCGCAAGCACATAAAAGCAGCACTGACACTATGATCCATAGCTTTTTCATACTTTCCCTCGTCTATGTTTTTTCTTTTTCTTAACGACCAATTCAAAATCAATTTCACGCTTGAAGCGATTTGCCGCAACACATACTACACGTACACGCTGTCCCATGCGATACACATTCGCACTGTGTTCCCCGATCAAGCACTTTGTTTCGTCATCATAATGATAATAGTCATCATCAATGGTTGAAATATGAACAAGTCCTTCTACGGTATTGGCAAGCTCCACAAACAGACCAAATCGAGTAATACCGCTAATCACCCCATCATACTGCCTACCGATGCGTCCTTCCATATATTCCGCCTTTTTCATATCTTCCACTGCCCGCTCTGCATCAATCGCATTGCGTTCACGCTCACTTGCCTGATATGCAGCATCTTCTATCCATTGCTCATCTCTTGCCATCTTTTCACTATCCTGTAAACCTTCAAAGAAATACTTTCTCAGCATTCGATGAACGACCAAATCCGGATAGCGTCGAATCGGTGATGTAAAATGCAAATAGTTTTTTAACGCTAAACCGAAATGTCCGATACAACGACGATCATAGCGTGCCTTTTGCATACTGCGAAGCATAAAGGTGGACAGTACACTGTAATTATTCTCTCCCTTAGCCTCCTTCAACATGGCTTGCAGTTGGGCAGGATACACATTTTGAATTCCTCCGGTAAATGTATAACCGAGGGTTTTCGCAATGCGCGCAAATTCACGTATCCGCTTAGGCTCCGGCTGCTCGTGGATACGAAACATGGAAGGAATCTCCAACCAGCGAACATGTGCTGCGACCGTTTCGTTGGCTGCAATCATAAAGTCCTCAATGATACGCTCTGCCTCTTTTCGTTCACGTAAAACGATATCTACCGGCTTTCCTTTCTCATTCACAAGAATTTTAGCCTCATTCGTATCAAAATCAATCGCTCCAAGCTTCTCTCTACGCTTACGAATAATACCGGAAAGCACCTTCATATCCAAGCACATCTTTAACAAATGCGGATATTGCTTCTGGACTTGCTCATCTCCTTCAAGAATCGCATTAACTGCCGTATAGGTCATGCGTTCATCGGAATTGATGACTGATGGATAAATTTGATAATCAATTACTGTTCCTTTGCGGTTGATTTCCATCATACAGGTCAGAGTGCAACGATCGACCTTAGGATTGAGCGAACAAATACCATTGCTTAAAGCATGGGGCAACATCGGCACTACGCGATCCACCACATACACACTCGTTCCACGAGCATACGCTTCTTTATCCAAAGCACTTCCTGCCGTTACATAATGAGAAACATCGGCGATATGCACATATAAACGATACCCCTGTTCTGTTTTCTCAATGGAAATGGCATCATCTAAATCACGCGCATCTTCCCCATCAATCGTAATGGTTAAAAGCTTCCGCAGATCTTTACGATTCGCATATTCCTTGGACTGTAACGCTTCGGGAATTTGCATTACCTCCTCCATAACTTCACGTGGAAATTCCGGAGTAATATCCTTTTCTAACAAAATAGATAAAATATCAATACCGGGGTCGTATTTATAACCGATTTCTTTTTCAATATGACACTTTAATGTACTGCCATAGCTGTCAATATGCACAAGCACCTTAGAATCATGAACCAAATGAAAATCATCATAATTGGTAATCTTAAACGGGCGATTGTATATATCCGCATCTGGTAAAAAATACTTTCTTCCTTCCCGCATTTTCACGACACCGACAACATTATTGATATTATGCTTAATAACCTCAACGATTTCTCCTTCACGAGATCCGTCATTATTTGTCCAACTTCGTGCATAAACCTCGTCTTGATCCAAAGCAAAACGCAGCTTATCAGGGGCAACATAAAAGCTTCCCTCATCATATTCCACAAAACCAAATCCCTTTGGATTTACACGCAGCTTTCCTACCACATAGCCCAATTGTTTACTGAAAAAATAACGCTCTCTTTTATCCCTTGCTAAAATATGCTCTGCCTCCAAAGCATTCAGCTCCTTCATCATTTCCACAAACAAGGCATGCTCCTCTTTATGCAATGTATGGCTTAGCTGTTCAACATTCATTCCTTTATAATCACTTTTTTCGATAAGTGCAAGCAGTTCCTCGCGCATCTTCATATCTATGCCCTCCTTCCTTATCGTCTATTCTTATTATACCACTATCTTTGCTCCTCATGAGAGAAGCATAAACATCTTTTCAAAAGAAAAAGACCTTGCGGTCTTTTAATCTAAAATACGAACGATAATTACAAGCGCGAAGAATGCAATACCTGTAACAAGAGTAATATTGGACATCATTTTTTCTGCCCCTCGCTCTTTTACATTGGCAAATAGATTCAAGCCTTCGCCAGCACCGAATGCACTGCCCAGTCCATCGGATTTTCCGCTTTGTAATAAGGAAAGTATGATCAATATGACCGCTGTCAGCATCAACAAAATCTCTAAAAAGCTCATATTATCCTCCTTCCTGCGTGTTATCACTTTAAACATTATAGCAAATCCTTTTTTAAAATTCAATTATATTTCGCATATTTCCGAGTTAACCGTTAAAACATAGAATATTTCCACTCTACACTCTCCTTTTATACTATCTCTTGATCATAAACCGCTTAGAAGCATATGTCTCTTACCGATCGTCTTTCTTGTAAACATGTAAACATGCCATATCGTTTTCAATTTTGTGCCTTTTCATGCTATACTATACCATACAAAGAAACGGAGGAATTTCTATGTTTGATCGTATTCGATACAAAGCTTTGGCAAAAGAGCGACTTACACATCACTGGTCGTATCTTGCAGGTTTGACCTTAATTGTCCTTTTACTGAGCAGTGTTTCTATGCTTTTTAGCTGGATTCCGCTTATCGGTATCATTATTTCTATCTTTATCGCCGCTCCTTTAAGCATGTCATTAAATATGATTGTGAAGAAGTTGTTTTTAAAGGAAGATATTGCGGTAAACAGTGTGCTTGAAGGCTTTTCATTATTCGGAAAAACCATTGCTTTAGAGCTTTGGATAACCTTGTTTATCATGCTATGGTCGCTCTTATTGATTGTTCCTGGAATTATCAAAAGTTACAGCTATCGTCTTGCATTTTACTGTCTGATGGACGATCCAAACTTATCTCCAAAAGAGGCAATTCAAAAAAGTATGCGCTTGACAGTAGGTCATAAGCTTGATTTCTTTGTCCTAGATTTATCTTGGATCGGTTGGGCATTTGCCGCTACCTTCACTTGTGGTATCGGAAGCTTGTTCCTTATTCCATACACAAGGCTAACCGATTATATCGCTTACCGTGCCATCAGTGAACAAAGTCTTGATCTTAGTGAAGAAGAAACTTTTGATAAAGAAACCTATACCTTATAAGCAATCTAAAAAGTTTTGTCTGTAAAATGCGGACAAAGCTTTTTTATTCTTAAATACTTGACTTTTTCAATTTCCTACTGTGCTTCCTTTTTCAAAAAAAGCGCATTGCCTAAAAGTACCATTCCTATGGATAGCACAAGCCAAACCACCACAGAAACAACTAAGCGTACTACTAAAACAGAAAGATGATGTTCCTTTTGCCACTGATTATCAAATGTATAAAACACACCGTTCATTTCTACACCATATTGCTTACAAATAGGAGCAAGGTAGCTTCTTGCCTGCTCACTGAGTCCTACCTTTTGACCAATCGGCAGTTTGATGCTATCTCCATTGCTTATAGCTGATGCTTCGATTTCCGATAGCTGCGCTAAAATATAGCTATGATCCGAAAGCTCTAAAAGATAATAGTGATTATAATCAATTCCCATAGTAAAAGCGGAACGAATGACCTCTGCTTTGCGACTGCCGGTTGTCGTTCTTCCCTTATAGGTTTTGGTTCGGTAATGCTTTACCCATGGCTTCAAGCTATAAACATCTGTCGAAATGATCCCAATCGGTTCTGCCGTTCTATAATCTCTTTCTCCGTTTATTTGTGTAAAATCTGCCGCACTCTTTAAGCTTGCAATATCTTCACCGGCAGGATATCCGGTAAAATTCTTTTCCGGGTGATCCTCAATATCACGCATCGTAACAGTCGATTGATCCTTTGGAAACAACCCTTCCGCATTCCAATTCACAAACCATAAAAACGCACATGCCAATGAAATAAGAGCACTCCCGAATAAAATAATCTGCTTTTTATTCATCGTACATACCCCTTCTATCTCTTTCGTTTTCGTTCTGTTTACTATATTGATAAGCTTTTTATATCAAAATTATCTTTTTCAACATCTATTTCTACTAATTTTCCACTAGTTTGCTCCTACGCTTTTTTAATCTCCAAAAAATCCATAAGCAAATCAAATAGCCTATCGGCAGTACAATCATACAAGCATAACGATACACCTGTCTTTTTACATACGTATCAACACTTAATTCTTCCTCCACAACGATATATTCCTCACTAGACTTCCTTGTAAATACCCTTTTCTTCACCTGTTTTTTGGCTTGTAGGATTCGATTCGCATCAGCCTTGCTGTTACCGGTTTCCACCTTCCATTGATATACACTCTTTTCAAGCGTATGATAGTAAACCGCATAAATTGTTTTTGTAGGGTGAATCCGTTTATCACGTCCGGTGGAAGTATTTTCCACTGTAATTGCAGAAACACGATAAGGCGTAAATGTATAAACCCCTTCGTCCATATATTCAGAGACTTGATGAATTCCACTTATCCCCTTTATCCCTAAGCATAAAAATGCTAAAGAAACAAGGAGTCCAATAATACTAAGATAGTATATGATCTTTTGACTTTTTTTCAAATGATGATTTCCTCCTAAATAACTATATATAGAAATAAATATACATTATTATAGCATAAGCATATACTAACGTCATTTCTTTCAACTTATCTCATATAACTTCCTTTTCCTATTCAGTGTATAAAACAATCAAACAACCGATTCCTTATATTTTCTTAGCGAAAAGCATATAAAAAGCCAATGACAAAGCATTGACCTTTCATTTTACTAATGTTTATAAATGTTATAGAAGGTGGATAGTCCGTGATACTGTGCTGTTTCTCCGAGTTCTTCCTCAATACGAAGCAGCTGGTTATATTTCGCAATTCGATCCGTTCTTGACATAGATCCGGTTTTAATTTGTCCGGCATTAAACGCAACCGCGATATCGGCAATCGTAGTATCCTCGGTTTCGCCACTGCGATGTGATACGACTGCTGTATAACCATGACGTTTCGCTAGCTCCATAGCATCAAAGGTTTCTGTTAATGTACCGATCTGATTTACCTTGATAAGAATAGAGTTTGCGATATCCTTATCAATACCCTCTTGCAAAATAACAGGATTGGTAACAAACAAATCATCACCGACAAGCTGTACCTTTTTTCCAAGGCGATCACTTAGCTTCTTCCAACCGTCCCAATCACGCTCTCCTAATCCATCTTCGATAGAAATGATTGGATATTTTTCCACCAATTCCTCATACCAAGCAATCATTTCATCAGTTGTTTTAGAGCCTTGGTTGGATTTATTCAAATCGTACATTTTGGTTTCCGGATTATAAAATTCACTTGCCGCAACGTCCATGGCAATGCAAATATCCTTACGAGGCTCATAGCCTGCCGCAGTAATAGCCTCCATAATACATTTCAACGGCGCTTCATTGTCCTCTAAATTCGGCGCAAAGCCTCCTTCATCGCCCACAGCGGTTACTTGCCCTTTATCCTTTAATACCTTCTTTAAGGCATGGAAGGTTTCCGCACCCATTTGAATAGCTTCCCGAATACTTTTCGCACCGACCGGCATGATCATAAATTCTTGAAAATCAACCGAAGAATCGGCATGACTTCCGCCATTGAGCACATTCATCATCGGCACCGGCAGTGTTTTAGCGTTAATACCACCTAAGTAACGATAAAGCGGTAAGCCATAATAAGCCGCAGCCGCATGCGCAACTGCCAATGAAATACCTAATATCGCATTTGCTCCGTACTTTGATTTATCCTTTGTTCCATCAGCCTCTATCAATGCTTGATCAATCGCTGCTTGATTGGTAACGTCCATTCCCAACACTACATCAATCAAAATATTATTCACATTTTCTACAGCCTGTAAAACACCTTTTCCAAGATAACGCTTAGCATCGTTATCTCGAAGTTCCAGGGCTTCTCTTTCACCCGTAGAGGCACCGCTTGGTACCATCGCACGACCCACAAAGCCGCTTGCTGTTTCTACTTCTACTTCAATGGTTGGATTTCCACGAGAATCCAATATTTCTCTTGCGTGGACATTCGTAATGATTGACATTTTATTTGCCTCCTTTTTTATATGCTCAGTATAGCATTTTCCCACTTAAATACAAAGGCAGATGCTTTTTAAATAAGCTCACGCAAATCCTCAACGATTCGATTTGGATAAATCTGCAATCGTTCTACATCTTCTTTGGAATGCACGCCACTGGTAACCATGATGCTTTCTACTCCATTATCAACCCCTAATAAAATATCGGTTTCCAGATTATCTCCCAAAAGGATACAATCCTCCTTTTTTAACCCGAAATACTTTAAAGCTTCCTCTAAAATAGGGGCATACGGCTTACCAATTTTAGGTGAAGGCTTTCCTATCGCATATTCAAACATCGCAACGATCGAACCGTTACCGACATTAAAACCACCCGGTTTTGCTAATAGGCGATCATTGTTTGTTCCGATCAGCTGCGCTCCATGCAAAAGATGATCCAAGGCTTTGGAATACTTTTCATAAGTACCTTCCACATCTAATCCGACAAACACAAAATCAGCTTGCTCCTCACATAAGGTAAAGCCACAGCTTAACAAGGCTTCCTTTAAACCATCTTGTCCTATGTAATAGGCTTTATTCCCTTCATAATGCGCTGCGGCATAACGAGCGGCAGCCATGGCTGAAGTAAAAAAGTGTTTCTCCTCAATACCGGTGAATCCCATATTTACCATATGCTCCACATTTTGTGCCAGTGTTCGTTTGGCATTGTTTGTCAAAAAAACAAAGGGCTGCTTACGTGCAAGCAGTGCATCAATAAATTCCTTAGCGCCCGGAATAATTTGCGAACCACGATACATCGTACCATCTAAATCAATTAAATATGTTTTCATGTTTTCCCTACTTTCCATATTTATCATATAGAAAGTTCAAAATTTGTCAAGATTTGCGCGGCTTGGACTTTTTCTTTTTCGGCTGTAACAAAAAAATTCCTAATAAGATAAACAGCAAGGGCCAATTATCCATGAAAAAAAGCAAACATTGTTCAATGGCTAAATCTATTCTCATATCCGGCTTCCACAGCAACAAAAGACCGCTGATCAAGAAAATCACACCTGCCCTATATTTCATTTTTCCACTTCCCGACCTTATTATAAAAAAAAGACACGACAAATTTTGTCGCATCTTAGCTTATTTACTAAAGCTCTACTTTTTCTAAATCGCCATACGGAATTTCCGTTGGAGTTTCGCGCCCAAACAAAATCGTTAATACAACCGCTGTCTGTTCATCATCATGAAGTTCCTCTACAGTACCTTCAACATTCGCAAATGCACCGCTGAGAATACGTACACGATCACCAACCTCGAAATCAACCTGTACCTTACGCTCACTCATACCCAAGCGACGCAAGATATTTTCCATTTCTTCCTCGGCAACCGGGAACGGTTTTGCTCCACCACCACTGGAACCGATAAATCCGGTAACTCCCGGAGTGTTTCGTACAATGTACCATGCTTCATCTGTCATGATCATTTCCACAAACAAATATCCGCTAAATAGATTTTTAGTTTTTTCAACCTCTTTACCGTTTTTATATTCAATTTCTTTTTCTTCCGCAACGATAATACGGAATAGCTTATCTTGAAGCCCCATTGTTTCGATACGACGTTCAAGATTTTCTCTTACACGATTTTCATGTCCGGCATATGTATTGACAACGTACCACTGTTTTTGATTTTCCTGTTCCATACAATACCCCTCCTACACTCCGATAACACTCAAGAAAGCAGATACAACGACCTGGCAAAGAAAGAAGAAAATGCCTAGGAATAAAACAAAACCAAAGACAATCATGCTATCCTTCATAAGCTGCTTAGGTGTTGGCCACTCAATTTTACGTATTTCACTAACAATCCCACCGATACTAAACCATTTCATAACATAACCTCCTTATTTTGTTTCCTTATGAATTGTATGCTTCCCGCATTTCTTACAAAACTTCCGAAGCTCAATGCGTTCATTATGCGTTTTCTTGTTTTTTGTTGTTGTATAGTTTCTAGAAAGACATTCGGTGCAAGTCAAAATCACTTTATCGCCCATAAAAAAAACACCTCTTTCTGACCTATTAACTTTATCATAAACTAACCCTTTCGTCAATTCATCTTGATTTCTTTTGTGCATTTCTTATTTTACGTATCGTACGTGCAACAATATATTCACTGATTTTTAAATCCGTTGCGATTTCCGCATACGTATATCCGTTTTTACGCAGTTCGACTATCTTTTTTTCAAAAGCATTAAGATGCTCCATCGCTTCTTCGATACGCAATAAAACAGACTTGCTAATGGTTTCGTTTTTACTGCTATTTGTTGTATATTGTCCTTCTCCATCACATATAAGATTATCATAAACACTGCCATATCCCTGCGTCATCAAAATTTGCTTATTCACACGTAAGTAATCAATCAGTGCACGACGAAGGATATTTTGATAAAAGGAAGCAAAGCTAACCAGCTTGTCCTCACGATAACATTGAATTGCTTGCAGCATTTTCATTGCCGCAAGCTGACGAAAATCGTCTTTGTTATTGTATGCAATATCATGTCTGATAAAATGAAAGATCAAATGACGACTGCATTCATCATAACGCTGTAAAAGCTGTGAGAATGCAGCATCATCTCCTTGTCGAATCATATAAATTAACTCATAATCACTGATTTCTGTCATAATTCCTCCCATACGATAGGGAGTAAGTGTTATAACGGATTTCTTTGAGCATATATTTGATACAATAAAACAGCACATGCTACGGAAGCATTTAAACTCGATACGCTGCCTTCCATTGGCAAACGAACGAAAAAGTCGCAGTTCTTTTTCACTAGCGGACTAATCCCAAAGCCTTCACTGCCAACCACAAGAACAAGGGGCATATCATAGCTTGCTTGGCGGTAATCCTGAGAATTATCAAAATCTGCACCGGCTACCCAAAAGCCTTCCTTTTTTAAGCCCTTTAAGGTTTGCGCAAGATTGGTAACTACCGCAACCTTAACCGTATCAATCGCACCGGTTGATACCTTTGCGACCGTTGGTGTCAGCTTTACACCACGATGCTTGCCGATGATGACTCCATCAACTCCCACACAATCGCAGGTACGAAGAATAGCACCTAAATTATGTGGGTCCTCCAATTCATCAAGCATAACAAAGAGCGGTGTTTTTCCCTTTGGCACACCTGCGACTAATTCTTCTATCGTGTATGTCTTATAGTCATCAATTTTAGCCGCAATTCCTTGATGATTGCTGCCGGAAAACATCGTATCCATTTTTTTGCGGCTATTTACCTTACAAGGAATTTTCCTTTTGCGGATTTCCTGCTCCAACTCTTTATCATGGAAGCCATCAGATAAAATAATCTCATAAACTTTCTTTTTATCCGCTAACAATGCTTTTACAACATTTTTTCCATATACATATTGCGTCATCGTTTTTCTCCTATTGCTTCAATCGCATGCCACAGCTCCATTAAGCGTTCCTCTTGCTTCATTAAATACAAGTAACCGAAAACAGCCTCTAAGCCGGTGGCATAGCGATACGTAATCATATCTGCATTTTTCGCCTTGCTTTTCGGATTGGTATTCCTTCCACGCAGCACGATATCCCATTCTTCCTCACGAAAGAAACTCATTGCTTCTAACTCCTTTAAAAAAGCTGCCTGTGCCTTGGCACTCACCCATGCTTCACTTTTCTTCTGCAATACTCTTGATTGCTGATAGCCTTGAGCCAGTAGCTTTTTACGCACCAACATGGACATTACCGCATCACCCATATAAGCAAGTGCTGTTCCGTTATATTCCTTGATATCCATTAAAGAATGCCTCGTTCTATTAGCTTTGCACGGTACATATCTGCTTGCTCGAAATCTTTTTCCTTAACCGCCGCACGCCATTTTCCATGCAATGCCTTATCTTCATCACTCAACACTAAGCGTTGGCTTTCAATCCCCAAAATATCCAGCATCTTTTCGATACTGACACATTGTTTTGACAGCTTTGCATAGTCTATTTCACGCTGGCGAAGGGTTTGGTTAAATACCTTCACTGCCTCAAACAAAGCCGCAAAGGCATTTGGTGTATTTAAATCATCTTCCATCGCCGCAAGAAATGGCGCAACCAATACTTCATCATAATCCTCACCGATTACATGATCTGCCAAAGACAACTTAACATAGGCTTGCTTTAACGGCTGCATCACTTTCGAAAGCTCCTTACGTGCTGTTTCGATTCCGTCCTCATTGATATTTAATGGGCTGCGATAATGTGTGGAAAGCATCAGCCAACGCAAAACATTTCCACCGATAGAGGCAATCATATCCTTTGCCCAGATAACATTACCAAGGGATTTCGACATTTTTTCTCCGTCGATATTTACCATTCCATTGTGTATCCAATACTTCGCGATTGCCGTTCCATACGCTGCTTTGGACTGCGCTATTTCATTTTCATGATGCGGAAATTTCAAATCCATTCCACCGCCATGAATATCAATGATCGGCTCTTTAAACACATCATTGATCATCACGACACACTCGGTATGCCAGCCCGGACGACCCAAAGACCAAGGAGACTGCCAGCGGATTCCTTCCTCCGTACGCTTCCACAAGGTAAAATCCAAAGGATTTTCCTTTTTGCTGTTTTCGTCAATACGTGCTCCTACCATTAAATCCTCAATCTGTTGATTGGACAGTTTTCCATAATCATCAACGCTATTCACACGAAAATACACATCGCCATCGACAACATACGCATTGCCTTTTTCAACCAATAAATTGATAAAGGCAATGATTGCGTCCATTGTTTCCGTTACCTTCGGTGCTGCATCAGGCATCATGGCATGCAAAGATAAACGATCCTCATTATATGCTTTAATAAATTTTTCCGTTATTTCCTTTTCACTTACTCCTGCTTCTTTTGCGACCTTGATGATCTTGTCATCAACATCGGTATAATTTGATACCATTTTTACGTTATATCCGATTGCCTGAAGTGTTCGCTTCAACGTATCGAATACAACGATAGGCCGGACATTTCCAATATGCGGGTAGTTATAAACAGTCGGACCGCACACATACATACGAACCTCGCCTTCATGAAGCGGCTTAAATTCCTCAATACTTTGTGTCATACTATTAAATAGCTTCATTTCCATTTCCTCCTAACAATAAAAAAAGCACCTAATGCAAGGACGCTGCCGCGCGGTTCCACCTTGCTTGAATGCTCCACTTTATCACGTTAACGCCGTAGCTACGTATCTTCTACTTATCGAAGTATCCCTCAAAGGTGCATTCTTTACAACATCACACTTTCTGCTTCCACCGTCCAGAAATCGCTTATGTGTCATAAATTGTAAATACTTATCCTTCTCTTTGGTTTCTTGTGTATTTAGTATATCAATGATTATACCTTTCTTCAACAATCATTTCTTATTTTTTGATAATTCCTCACTGATGCTCACAAACTGAGCCAATAAATCCTCGCTCATACCCGCAGTCTTTAAATCGTGAATATATGCCGCATCTAAATCATCAGCAGCCTTTAAGCCTTCCTTTACCTCGTCATCATCGCTTGTATTCAGCTTTGTCTTTACTGCCATAACCTCACCTCATTTGTATTCATTGTATGCCAAGAAGGTGAAAAATGCAAATAAAAAAAGACCGAGCATTTACTCGATCCTTTATCATCAATTTCTTAGAATTATGCTAATTCAGAGAAGTATTTGATTGTTCTAACCATCTGGCTAGTGTATGAGTTTTCGTTGTCATACCAAGAAACAACCTGTACCTGAGTGTTTCCGTCTTCCATTTCGATAGCCATTGTCTGAGTAGCATCGAATAGAGAACCGAAACGCATACCGATAATATCGCTAGAAACGATTTCGTCAGTGTTGTATCCGAAAGATTCAGTAGCTGCAGCCTTCATAGCAGCATTGATTTCATCAACTGTAACTTTACCCTTAACTACAGCAACTAGGATTGTTGTTGAACCTGTAGCAGTTGGAACACGCTGTGCAGAACCGATTAGTTTTCCGTTCAATTCAGGAATTACTAAACCGATAGCTTTTGCAGCACCAGTAGAGTTAGGAACGATGTTGCAAGCAGCTGCACGTGAACGGCGAAGATCACCTTTTCTCTGAGGTCCGTCAAGAGTCATCTGATCACCTGTGTAAGCATGAACAGTTGTCATGATACCGCTCTGAATTGGAGCAAGCTTGTTAAGTGCATCAGCCATAGGTGCCAAGCAGTTTGTTGTACAAGATGCAGCGGAAATAACTGTATCTTCTGGCTTTAATGTTTCGTGGTTTACGTTGTAAACGATTGTTGGAAGATCGTTTCCTGCTGGTGCAGAAATAACAACCTTACGAGCACCTGCCTGAATGTGTGCTTCTGCTTTTGCTTTTGATGTATAGAAACCAGTACATTCTAATACTACGTCAACACCAAGTTCTCCCCAAGGAAGGTTTTTAGCATCTGCTTCAGCGTAGATAGTGATTTCTTTTCCGTCAACGGTAATTGAGTTTTCACCTGCAACAACTGTATCAGCTTTTGCATAAGTACCCTGTGTTGAATCGTATTTTAATAAGTGTGCAAGCATTTTAGGAGAAGTCAAATCGTTGATTGCAACTACTTCATATCCTTCAGCTCCGAACATTTGTCTGAATGCTAGACGTCCGATACGTCCAAATCCATTAATAGCAACTTTTACTGTCATCTTCAAAGTCCTCCTTTTTAACCTCCTTTATTATACGTATTATCATTTGGAATGTCAATTGAGATTTCTTTCACTTGTGCAAATTTTATCACGCTTTTTTTACCTTTCGAATGGTTTTGATAATGCAGTATTAAATACCATGTGATCCGCATACTTATGGAAAGAGAAAAGGAAGTGATTTACTTGGTAATCGTACCGACAATCATAGAGAAAAATATCAGCGGTGAGCATGCTTATGATTTATATTCCTGTCTTTTAAAGGAACGTATCATTATCCTCTGCGGAGAAATCGATGATGCCATGTCAGCCTCGATATGTGCACAACTATTGTATTTATCCGCACGTTCCAAAGCCCCTATTCAGCTATATATCAATTCCAATGGCGGCAGCGTTACAGCCGGACTCGCTATTTACGACATCATACACTATATTCCCTGCGAAGTATCTACGATCTGTATGGGAATGTGTGCAAGCATGGCAGCGGTATTACTTTGTGCCGGAAGCGATGGAAAGCGTTTTGCCTTGGCGAACAGTGAAATTATGATCCATCAGCCCTTGGGCAGTGCGCAAGGACAAGCAACCGATATGGAGATTGTTGCCAAACATATCCAACAGGTTAAAGAAAGGCTATACAGAATTCTTTGTAAACACACCAAGCAGGATAGAGATACCATCATTCATGATTGCGATCGTGATTTTTACATGAATGCAAAGCAAGCCATGGACTATGGAATGGTTGATGAAATCATCACTGCTCCGTTATATTCCGAATTGTAATATACTTTATCACTCCTATGTTTGACAAGTAAACTTGGCTAATATATAATATAGTTACCAAGAAAACTTGGCAAAGGAGGGCATCATGAATAAGGAAGATATTTTAAAGCGCAGCAGAGAGGAAAACAGCAAGGGCGATGAATTGGAAATTCATAAAAGAGAAACCGCGCGTAATAGCGGCTATTCTTTTGCGACAGCCTGTTTGTGTATACTGGCTGCTTCATGTTATTTCGGCATTACAAGCGGAACCGTAACCATCTTTGAAAAGCAATTTGTATTACAAGATGTTTTATGGCTTATCATGTTTTTAACAAGTGCAATCGAATATGGCAGTAAGTATTTTTACCTAAGAAAGAAAAGACATCTTATCTATACTATATTTTGGTTGGTTGGCGTAATCGCATGTTTGATCACCATGTTTCGATCATAAAAGGATATGCCTATGGACGAGAAATTGATTTTAAAAAATCATTTAAAAGAAGTTAGAAGTGAAAAAGGATTATCACAGGAGCGATTATCACAAATAGTAGGTGTTTCACGTAATACCATAAGTTCGATTGAAACCGGACAATTCAATCCTACTGCAAAACTAGCCTTGATTTTATGTATTGCTTTGGATAAGAAGTTTGAGGAGCTTTTTTACTTCGATGAATAGCTATGGCTGTTTTTAAGTTTCCACTGTATGATGAACTTATTTATAATATGTGCAAATAAAAAAATCCACTTCAAATGGATTTTTTTAATATTTCGGCAGTGGTCTGCCTAATTCTTCGCAAATTTCTTCCACATAAGCTTTTGCACTTGCTACATAGATAGCACTTTTATGAAAGCAAGATAAAGAATTATAGAAATATGTCAAAGCTTCTTCTTTGTTATCTAACAAATAATACTGCTTACCGATCATATATACTAGAACACCTAAGCCAAAACCGTTGAATTGCTTAGAATTGATTTCATCTTCCATAACTTCAATCAAATCCGTTGCACCGTTAATCATAACATCAAATGCCTGTTCATTATATGTGTATGCTCTTGGTTCACCAAGTGCCTTGATTTCCTCAAGCATGCGTGCAGCATATTCCTGATCCTTTTTTAAAAGGAAATAATGCAAATATAATTCTAAAAATTCCTTGCGTTTCTCCTGAGGATAGTCCTTTTTCACGACCTCCATCAGCACTTCCTTAAATTTCAGATCATCACCCAAGCGTGTATATGCCTTCACTCGATACAAATCACATACATAAGAGCCAATGAAACGCTGATATATCGCTCGATTGCTCATATCAACAACCTCCGGATAGCGCTCAGAGTGCATAGCCTTGGTAAGCTTAGTTACGTAATGATTCTTTAAAATATAATAAAGGAAGATACATGCTAAAATCGTACATAATACTCCAATGGTTATATAATTCATACAACTGCCTCGTTTCTTATATATTTTGCAAAAGACCACAGAAAGTTTCTGTGGTCTTTATTTTGATGCTTTTTACATCTAAAGCAGAATGAGAGAGCTCTGATTTCTGCCATTTTCTCTGCTAAGCAAAGAAATAGGTTAATTACAGTTGAACAATATAAATTATTCAGCTGCAGGTAATTCATACCATTCAACAAGTGGGTTGTATCCACCGTTGATACCAGCACCGTTTTCATCGATAGCTTTAGAATCACCTGTCCAAATACCGAATGCACAACCTAAAATACCTACAACTAGGATCAAGATGATACATTTGATTGGAGTCCAACCTTTTTTGATCAATGCATATAGACCTAAAGTGATTAGTAATGGGATCAATTTAGGAAGAACACCATCGATCAAGCCCTGTACGTTGATTGCTGGATCAGCAATAGCGATACGAACAGTAGTTCCACCATAGTTAGCAATCAATGCACCTACAGTGAAGATACCAAGGATAGAAGCAGCACGAGTGAATTCTTTCGCATTGCTAGTAAGCATAGTTACAGCCTTTGTACCAAGGTTGTAAGACCAATGCATTAACCACCAACGAATTACGAACTGGAATGCGTTGAAGATAACTAGGAACAAGATAGCACCAACGATGCTCTTCTGTTCCAATGCCATGTTAGCAGTAATACCTGCAGTGATTGGCACTAATGTCAACCAGAACAATGCATCACCGATACCACCAAGTGGACCAGCAGCAGAGATACGTACAGAACGGATTGTCTGTGTATCAGCTTTGTTCTGTTCTAGTGATAATACGATACCCATAACGAATGTTACTAGGAATGGGTGAGTATTTAAGAAGTCAAGGTTGTGAGCCATAGAAGCCTTCAAGTCTTCTTTGTTTGTATGAATTTTCTGAAGACCTGGAAGGATACCCCATAACCAACCTGCAGCCTGCATTCTTTCATAGTTGAATGAAGCCTGCAAGAAGCATGACATCCATACCATTTTGTTTAATGTTTTCTTATCCAGCTGTGGAGCTGGTGTTAAGTCTTGATATTTTTCTGGAATATTATATGCCATCAGACTCACCTCCTACAAAAGAACCTGCACTTGCTTTGATTTTAGACTGTGTCTGGTAGTCGTAAAGTGCAACTGCTAAACCAACGAATGCACACATCAACAATGTAGCACCACTGATTGCCGGAATGTTCTGGCAAATGTTAGCCATAACGAAACCTGCAAGCAAGAAGCCCCACATTTCGCCTGACATCATAACTTTCATTAGGATAGCGAAACCTACGAACTTCATAGCTCCACCAGCAGCATCTAAACCAGCCATTACCCAAGAGAACTGGAATGAGAAGTCGCGAAGTGTACCACCTAGAAGTTTACCACCGTAAACACCTGCAACAGCTAGAGCACCGAACAATACACCCAAGATGCACATTTCAATGTAGTTAACCATTGCGATACCTTTTGGATCTGCTTCTTCAGCAGCCTTATCAGCTTTAGCCATAAGACCTGACATGATTGTGAATGTCAATGTTACAGCATACTGTCCGAATACTGCGAAAGGAATTGCAAGACCTACGGCAAGACCAACGCCATCAGCAGTTGGTTCAAGATTCATAGATACTGCGAATACTGCAGTCATGATTGTACCCATGATTGCGTTAGGAGGCTGAGCTCCACCGATTGGCATTGAACCAATCTGAACTAGCTGGTAAGCACCACCAACTACAATACCAAGTTCGAAGTTACCAAGAATAGCACCAATAGCTGGTCCTAAGACGATTGGTTGGTAAAGAGACTCTAGGAAACTGAACTGGTCAATACCTGCAATAAAGGCTACAACGAAGATTAGAAGAGCCTGAATAATGCTTATTTCCATTGTGTTTCTCCTTTCAATTCAATTTTAGAAACGAATTTTGAAATTCTTATTTAAATAATTTTTCAATACTTTCTGCCGGAGTATCAGGTACACGCTTGATTTCAAGTTCTACACCTAGCTCCTGCAATTTTTTGAAGCATGCAACATCATCATCATCAACTGCTACGGAAGTAGCTACCTGACGTTTACCTTCTGCCATGTGCATGTTTCCGATGTTAAGCTTTGTGATAGGAACTCCACCCTCTACTAGACGAAGTACGTCCTGTGGATTCTCACAAATAATCGCAATTTTCTGAGCAGGACTAGCCTTCCCGATAATTGCACAAGTTTTTTCGATCGTGAAAAATCTTGTTTGCGCATACGCAGGTGCAGCCATGTTCATAAGTCCCTGACGGAATTCATCACCGGCAACCTTGTCGTTTGCGACCAACAATAAGTTAGCGCCAACAACACCACACCATTGTGTTGCAACCTGTCCGTGAATTAGACGATTGTCAATTCGCGTTAATACAATGTTTGGCATTTTGCTCTCTCCTTTCTACCAACATAAACTTTAATTGATTTTCTTGACCCCTGATGAGGTGGGGTTTAGAATAGAAAACCCTTTCAAGTCGATTAGATTTTTGCACAAATCTGCAGATATTTCTTTACACTTTTTATTTGTGATTTTGCACTTTTTAACAACTTGCATTGATTTTTTTATTATTTTCATCGCAATTTACGTTTTTATCCATACGTATATCAAAAAAACACATATTATGTGATTTCATGTCAATCCTTGTCGAAATTTATGACACAAAGCTAAAATCCCAAACTTGAAAAAGCTTTCAAACCATGTAACTGATTTCATCAATATTTTTGCAAAATAAACGGCATTTCTTTTGTCCAATAATCATAAATTTTGATATACTAAATACAGAAAAAGTCAGAGGTGTATCACAATGTTTAATAAAACAACCAGCTTCATTTTTAATAAATACGGGGAAATCGTTAGCGAAATCAATCGCCGGCAGGCACAAAAATTAAGTGTCTCCACACTGCGATTAAAAGATAAAAGCTTTGACAAATTTTATTTTTACGATTGTGATGTATTCGTGAAAGTAACCTCCGGTATCGTGATGCTGGTTGTCAGCAACGATGAAACTGCCAAGGAATATGAGCGTTTTGTTATCCATCGCTATATAAAAATAAAGAAAGGTGTAGAGTTTAACTTTTTATGTATTTCTTCCAATGCCAAGGTAGAAATCGAAACCGAAGCACATGCCAAACGCCACAGCATTCCTACCTATGAGGAAACTCCGATCGTTTACGAACCGATTGTATCCCACATCAATATTAAAGAAATTTTAGCCTATTACTATCAGGTGCGTAATGCTAACTATACCTTTGAAGGTGAAAAGCATGATTATTGGGAATTGACATTCATTGATAACGGAGAATTGGAAACAACCGTTGATGGTGAAACCTATGAACTAGACGAAATGGATTTTATTCTCTATGCTCCGGGACAGTACCATACCCAAAGAACCGGAAACAGCAAATCCTGTTCCTATTTGACTTTACTATTTGAAATGGATACGCCTGATCCCTATTTACTAACGAATCGTGTTTACCATTCTCATCGTGATATTCATTCGGCAATGAACAATCTTATCAAAATCAGCAACAACGAAATGCTGTATGATGGGGAACTTATGCTTTGTTACCTCAAGGAACTGATCATTCGCATTCTGCAATACGATTTTTTAGAAAGCTCTCCGATTGCTTCTACCCCTACGCAGCAGCGCTTTGAGAATGAATTATTAAATGAAATTATTATTTATATTAATGATAATATATACGAACAGCTAACGATTGAAGAAATATGTATGAAGTTCTCCATTTCCCGCTCTAGCTTGCAAACTCTATTTAAAAATAATCTAGGAGTAGCACCGAAACATTATATCAGCGATATCAAACTGAAAAAAAGCAAACTTTTAATCAAAGAAAGTGTTTATACGATTAGTGAGATTTCCAGTATGCTGGGCTTTACCTCGATTCATTATTTTTCCAGAAAATTTAAACAGCACTTCGGCATCACTCCCAGCGATTATGCCAAAACACTTTATAATTAGAAAAAGCATTCGCCTTATGAATGCTTTTTCTTTGCTCTCCTTTTTACAAACAAATAAAAAGCGAGATTTCCTCGCTTTTCTTATGCTTAAATACCGTCTTCAGGAATTTCCTGTTTAACAGGTACAAATTCATAGCGAACAACCTGATCCTTACCTGTGTTCATTGCCATATCTGTAAGTGCACCTAAATCTTCAATGAATTTACGTGCCATATTAACTTCGATCATCATTGGAAGGTTTGTTCCCGCAAGAACTTCAACGTTTCCTTTTGGATAACCGATGGTTACTGCAGTTTTGAATGGAGAACCTCCACCTAAGTCAGAAAGTACAAGGATACCTTCGCAGTCCTTCAATTCATCAAATGCCTTTGTTAATTCTCTTTCCAAATCTTCTACGGAATATTCCGGCAAGAAATCTACTGCTACATAGTTTTCCGGATCTCCGGCGATTAGCTTTAAAGAGCTAGTTAGACCGGAAGCAAAATTTCCGTGTCCTGTTACGATTAAACCGATCATTCTTTTATTTCCTCCTGTAATTTTCTTATTTCTTTGTGTATGGGTGAAGAATTACACCTTTAACTACACGATTGACTTCTCCACTTGGACATGGATTATCACTTGTGATGTCATAAGATAGAGATTTAAACAATGCTAAAATTTGCGCAACTGTGATATAGCAGAATCCTAGATATGCATTGTTGTGTTCTTTTTCAAGATCACAAGAAACCGCATAATCAACCAAGCCTGCAATTTCATCGTCCATCTTATTCATAACAGCCATCAGCTTGTTGCCTTTACGCTGTCCGCTCATTTCCTTGATAAGATCTAATTCATACTGACGAGTGTAAGCATCATCACTTACATAAACAACTGTCAATGTGTTGTCATTAACGATAGACTTAGGTCCATGACGGAAGCCCATAGGTGTATCAAACATAGTAGCTACTTTACCGGCAGTAAGCTCCAGCATCTTTAACTGGCTTTCCTGAGCTACACCCTTCAAGCAGTTAGCGCCTAGATAAACGATACGATCGAAGTTGTATGTATCCACAACATTCTTCATTTCGCCCCATTTGTTTGCCAATAGCTTTTCAGTAGCTGTGATTACATCTTCCAATTCTGCCTTCACAGCATCAAGCTCATCTAAATTGAAGCATAACAATGTCGCAAGCATCATGTTAGAATAGCTTGAAGTCATCGCAAAGCTTTGATCATGTGTTTCCGGAGTTAAGTTGATTGCATAAGCATTATCTCTTGAAGCAGCTGCTTTTGATAATGCTCCCTCATGATTACAAGTAATGAATAAGTGATAGATGTTATCTCCACAAACTTCATCTGCAACCTCTACTGCACCAACGGATTCCGGAGAGTTTCCGCTGCGTCCGTAAGATACCAATAATGTTGGCTTGTTTTGAGATAAGTAGTTTTCCGGAGTCGCTACGATATCTGTTGTACCATAAGATTTAATTTTGAAATTTGTCTTTGCTGCCAAGAAAGAATAGATCGCATTTCCGACAAATTCACTTGTTCCCGCACCTGTCAAGATGATATCATAATCATCATGCTTTGTAACATTTGCAATAAATGCCGCAATTTCTTCCTTTGCATCTTCTACCTGCTTAATTGTTTTTCTCCAAGTAGCTGGCTGCTGATTGATTTCGGTAGCTGTAAAGATGGCCTTTAGAGCTTCCCATTCATTTGTTGATTTTCCGAAAATCATGTTTTCACTCCTTTTCTAGATTTACCTACGAAATCTCTTTCATTTACGCTCTCATTATATAATATGGTTTGTAAAAAAACAACGAGTTAAAATCAATATTGTTAATTTGTGCAAAATGTTCGCTAATTTAATATCCTGTTTTACTTTACGAAAAAAACAATACCATATATAATGTAACCTAGAGGTGAAAATCATGGCTAAAAAAGAACTAAGCAAAAAAGAACAGCTGAAACAAAATCGTAAAAAGCTGGCGGAAGAACTTTCCGGAATGCATATATATAAGGATAATCATAATCGCTATGTATATTATGACATTTTCACAAAAAACGGATATGTAATTTCCAATGTTCCATCTTATCGAAACTATGCAAACCGTTTCATACTAGCAGCAGTTGTCGGTATTTTGGTATATACCTTTGATTTCGGAAAATGGACACTGCCATTCGCTCTTGGTGCCGCCCTGCTTGTTTGGGCAGTTATGGAATATAAATTCCGCGCATTTTTAAGACACCAAACATTGATTATGAGTTTTCAGCCAAAGGAACGTCCGCCGAGAATTCTTACTGCCGCAAGCTCAGAGGGCAAGAAAATCGTTTTGAAAATTGTCCTATACATCGTGTTTGCCGGCTTGATCATCGCTCTTCCGTTTGCGGATAAATCGAATACCGATACAACACGAGTTGTTATTTGCGTGGCAATCGGTATCATCGCTTTAGGTATGGCTTGCTATCAGGGATATGCCTTAAGCTATAAAAAGAAACACAACATTGAGGATCGCTACTAAGCGATCTTTTTTAATAAAAAAGGCATTTTGCCTAATAATACTCGTGATTCCACAAGGGCTTTCTCACAATTGCAAATGCCTCTTTTACATTTCTTGCTTTTCCATTATACAGCTTGTTAAACAGCTGATAATTATTGATACGAGCCATAAGATACGGCTGCTTTTTCGGAATTGCCAAAGGAAAAACCTTTTCAATATGCTCATGCTTGGAAACAACCAATGTGATTTCCTCGTGTACTCCCAAAGCTTTTTTCAAAAGTCGTTTTAGGATTGCCGAGTCCATATACACCGCTTCGTGTACGATCACCTCGTTTTTGCGAAGTGTTGAAATCACATAGCCTTTGACCTCACGATGCTCATTACGATAAACACTCAACTGCTTTCCTCCAAGACGCAGTTCCTCCAACAACAGCTCATAATACTTTATATCGCGTACATGATAACCATCAAAACGCTTGGTAAACTGCTTATAAATATACAACAACTCCTCGGCTGTCGCATGATCAAATACACGTAACGGCTTAATCCCATGCAAATACGCTTTGCCAATCGTATAGGCTTTGCGTTCATACACAACCTCAAAGCCATAACGTGCATACGCCTTAGGATTAAATGCCTTCATAAAGCTAATCAGACAATTATGCTCTGCCTCATCTAGCATCGACTCCATCAAAGCATTAAAATGTCCTCGGCGGCGATAATCCGGTAAGGTCGAAGCTCCTAATAAATAGCTGCATTTCAACAATTTCCCATGAAAGTTCATTACATGATAATTCATGTGCAGGGAGCTGATGATCAAATCATCTTGCTTTTTCACAACGGTAATTCCATCATCGTAAATATGATCAAAGTAAAACCGCAAATATGCCTCGTCCTGTGTCGGATAGCACAGCTTCCACAAATGCAAAATTTCGTCCTTTTCCTGCCTTTCTGCGTCCTTGATCATAGCTACTTACTCCTCTTCCTCTCGCTCGCTATATTCTACATCAATAATATCCTCACTTGGATTGGTATTCTCCTGTTCAAAGGTATAAATGATTTCCTCATCTTCCTCTAAATGCTTCATCATCTTTCTACGTAAATACCAAATATAAATACCCACTGCTGCAACGATAATCAGCACAAGCGGCAAAATGATCGGCAACAAAAAGGCGATTATTCCGATAATACACAACAATATAAGTATTGATATGATGGTTTCCATAAATATAACCCACTTTCTTTTTTTCATTATAATACAAATTCATCAGAATGGAAAGAAAAGAGAGGCACTCCTCTCTTGAAATATCTGAAATTTGCTTTTTCAGCTGACAATATCCTTCTTATTATAGAGCCATACGATCAAAAGATATAAGATGATATTATACATGCTTAAGATCAAAATACCATTCAGATAACTATAACTCGTATAGCCGGACAATATATCGACCGGATTGAAAAAGGTAAATGGCACTAACGCATACAGTAAGCCGACATTGGAAGGCTGTGCAAGAAAGCTTGCGATCAATAAAACCAACAGCGATACAACAAGTGCCAGCATTTTATTACGAAATATAACCGTACATAATGTATGAAATAAAACCATAAACATAAGTACTAAGACTGCCATAAACAGAACCAAGACAACAAACTGCCACAACTCCATGAAATCAAATTCCGGATTGGGCGACTTTGCATATTCCGGCATCGGATAATATTTTGTCAGACCTAAAAATTCTTCTTTTTCAAAGTTGCGCTTCGCTAAACCGTCCAAAGAGTTTTCCAAGGTTTGGAAAGAGGTAATGCCTTCTACATTTGCTAGAATCGGAGCTTTCAGGGTATGAAAGTGATCAAATAAGTCAAGTCCTAACGAGATGATCAGCATCGGCATCAAAAAGACCATGAGTACCGATTTCATATTGGTTGCCAACTTCTTGCGAATATACGTAACACGCTTGATTGGCAAACTTAACAATATCCGTGCTACACCGCTATCACGATCCTCCTGCAAAGCATCGTAGCATAAGATGCCGACTAAGATAATCGGCAACAAGGGAAACATATTGCGTAAGAAATGAATAAAGACTGTTGTCGAATCCAATGTCGTATAATCCATACGCCCGATATCCTGTTTTTCTAATTGATCATAAAAGCGAGCACTGAATTGATAATCCACAAAATCCTCCGGTGCAAATAAGTCGGAATATAAAAATTGATAATTACCGACAACATCGAGATTCAACGGAAAATCCAAATCGTTTTGTTTCACCATTTCCATGATTGCATCACTTTGCTTAAAGTAAGCATGATAGAGCTTGGATTGATCACTATCTTTATTTACTTGATACACTGCATTGGCTAACATCAGATTTTGTTTCTTCAATACCGTATTCAACTGTTTCCAATCCTTTGCTTTATATGCCTCTTCCATATCTTGCACAAAGCCATTCAGCGTCCTTTGAACCTGCACATAGGTGTCTTCATCTATGCAATAGCTGCTGTCATAGCGCATAAACAGCTTCTCATTATTTGCTTGTGCTTGCTGATAAAGATTATCAAAGTGATTACCGCCGCCACGCCCGCTATAACCGAAGTTTACTAGTGCCACAACAATAACGGATACAATCGCAATCCAAAACTTCTTTTTACGCAAAAAGCGTTTGGTATCAAGTGAAATCATAAAGTTTCACTCCCTTTCAGATCCAGCCACTTAATCACCTTAATAAACAGCAGCCATAATACAATGATAAATGCCAGACAAATCCCCATACAAGCAAATGATGATAAAGGATAATTGCCCATCACGATTTCAAATGGCTCTAAATAGAAGATTGGCAGCCACCCATACCACAAATGTACTTTGAAAAACATATTTACTAAATATTGTACGATCAGTAAAGCCGCTATTAGCAGCAGTGTATTTGTCGTATTTTTAAATACATTTGCCGCAATTACGCAAACAGCGGCAAAAAACAACAACGTCATAATAACCAGCAAGGCGATGCGTCCCAAGAATTGTCCATAGCTTAAAATCTCATTTCCAACAATATAAGGATAATCCAAATATCCAAATCCATGTTGAAATAATAACCAAGGTGAGAACAACACAAAGGCTGCCACAAAGGATAGTGTCAGCATTATCAAAACACTTATTACCTTCGCACACATCATACGTATGCGGGAATGTGGCTGCGTATAAACCAAGGTGTAACAGTTTCCATCAAAATCCGAGCATATTGCATCTACCAAAAAGAATGCCGCAATAATCACAAATAAAATCATCGTTTCGTTTTGAAACATATAAATCAAAAAATTGCATACCGTTGGTTCATTTCCGTTTTCATACATTACGATATCATGCTCTAACATATATTGATAATACTCTTTTTCCAGCTTTGCCTGCTTTAGTGTAATACCTGTTTCTTCAAATTCCCCTTCATAATACGCATGTGTACGCATATCATAAATGCTTGCCGCAGAATCATACGCTACCTGTGTAATGCGATCCGTATAGCCCTCATATTCCTGTCGCAGCAACAAATAGCGATAGATCTTATTATAGGTATCCTCCCATAGATCACGTTTTTCCCGTATTTCCGGGGTTATCTGATCCGCAGGTGAAAATTTGACAATGGTATTCAACTCTACAAATCTGTTTCTTGCGACATCGTAATTCAAACGAACATTCGGTGTTTCCTGATAATGATATGCCAATCCTTTATGAATATCAAAAGCATACGAACAGCCCATAAAGCATAAAAAGCATAAGACAGCCATAAGAAAGCGATGCATTTTCCAACTCTTTCGCAGCTCGGCTTGTACCAATTTTACCATAGCGTTTCCTCCCTCAATTTTTATACATTCTACCCTTCCTCTTGATACATCTCACGATACAGCTGTTCGATATCAATAACTTCCTTCACAATATCACGTATTACTATTTGTTCCTTCAAAAGTTTACCTAAATATACCTGCATTTCCTCCTCATTATGAAAATACACACAAAGTCCTTTGTTTTTTTATTCAACTCGCAATCCCTTTGCACATTGTTTTGCTCGCATTTGATCTTCGCCATGAAACAAGAAGGTATAAGCATGCTGCTCCTGTATATGCTGAGGCGGTTCAATAATAACCCCGTTATTTATACAGATCAAACGATCGGCAATCTTATCCATCTCACCTAATTGATGTGAGGATACTAAAATGGACATACCCTCTTTATTGACCAGTTCTCGAAGTTCCTCTCTTAACTCCATGATCCCACTTGGATCTAACCCATTGGTCGGTTCATCGAGAATCAAAAACTTAGGCTTTGCTAATAAGGCAATCCCAAGACCTAAGCGCTGCTTCATACCTAAGGAATAATGTGCAGAGCGCTTATGTATATGCTTGCCTAGCTTGGTAAAGGCAATGATTTCTTCAACACGTGTATTATCTACTCCTCTTAGCTTGGCAAAATATATTAGATTCTCAAAACCACTTAAGGTCGGAAACAAGCCGGGATTTTCAATCAATGCCGAGGTATAGCGCAAGGCTTCTTCTCTCTCCTTCAACAAATCATGTCCGCAAATTACAATACTTCCCTTATCCGGACGCAACAAAGAGGTTAGGCATTTCATCGTGGTCGATTTTCCCGATCCATTTGGTCCGATGAAGCCGACGATCTCATGCTCCCCGATCGTAAAGCTGACATTCTTTAAAATTTCCTTTTTTCCTAAGCTTTTACACAATCCCTTCACTTCTACTACATTCATCAATATTCCCTCCCTTTCGACTTATAAATCACAATGAAAATGTTTTATAAATTATAGCATATATTTTCTGAAAATTTTATGAAAATAAAAGAGAGGTTCTTGCCCTCTCCTAATCAACTAATTCTTTTACTTCAACACCCAGTGCCTCTGCAAGATCATTCAAAACCCGTAACGTCACATTTCGTTTTCCGTTTTCAATCTCCGAAATATAATTTTGATTCAATCCGCACAATTCTGCCAATTGAAATTGCGTATAATGACGCTGTTTCCGATACATTTGAACATTCCGCCCAAAACGGGTTTCAATACGCATATCTGATAAGTTATTTGTCTGTTCCTGATTATCCATCTCCCTTCGCATAGACTGGGCATCATGTACAAGCTTACTTGCCATGTATGCACCCTCCTTATCAATATCTGTATTGTATCATACTTTACGATTTCCCGATGCTTTTTTGTTTGTATTTGCAACGCAATACATACAACAGCAACAAGCACCACAACCCAAATGCAGCTAACAAATATAAGGGAGCTACGATTGCAGTTTCTTCATTTTCCTTCTTTTTTTCCTGCGCCATAACACTTGTATGCTTTTGAGCTGCCTTTTCCATTTGCTTTGCATACGTATATTCCGGATTCTTGATTTTGATATAGGCTAAATCCTCCCGCAACAAGCTTTCCTGTAAAAGCTCATCATCATAAAACAGATACACTGGCAAGGGATCATCAAGCTTACTGGAGGGGTCGACCTCGATGCGCAGCTTCTTTGCCTCCTGCAAGCGATGACAGGTCTTTTTCCAACCTGCCTTCTCCTTGATTTCAATATTAAACAGCTCTACGTCCACGACTTCCTCTTCATAACGAACTGCGATTTCATCAATATCACAATGTACGTAATGAACATCATAGGAAATGCCATGCTGAAAAGAAAAAAGCACAAACAGCCATAAGAGCTTAATCATGTTATCACCCTTAACAGTTTGTGCATTCTTTCTTCTTTTATACTCCGCGATATTGATCCGCTAATTCCTTTAGTTTTGCAAAGCGATGCTTCATACCGCTTTTGGATATTTCCTCTTGAAATTCCTCCTCACAATATTCACAAAGCTCCACAAAGCTTGCCTCCGGCAGCTGTTTTCGTGCCATTGCCGCATGCTGAAGCTTGATCGGCAAGGTTTCCAAGCTGCGATAGTTCTCAATCCATTCGATATCCTCCAGCTGTCGCTTTCCGGCACTGATACTTTTCATTTCATTTGCCAGTTCACAGTTATCAAGCCGGGTTAAGGAATTCATAAAATCTCTTTGAATACGGCTGTCCTCAAAGGTAAACACCGCTTCACTGGCACCTACACAGCGCAAAAAATCACTGATCTTATCACTTGCTTTAATATAAACAACCTCTTGATTACGGCGTTTGATATGCTTCGCCGGTAAATCAAAACGATGCATCAGCTTTTCAATAAACAAAGCTAAATCCAAATTGGTAGTACTGATTTCCAAATGATAGTTGGTCTTGTTGGGAGAATTGACCGAACCTCCGGATAAAAAAGCCCCCGCTAAATAGGCTCTTGCACAGCATTCCTTGCGTACCATTTTACTGCTTGGGTGCGATTGCAGCCCTTGCTCGGTAAAAATTTCTAAATCCTTTAAGATTTCCATCGCCTTGCCAGTGATACGCAGTACATACACATTGTTTTTCTTCAGCTTCATTTTTCGAATAACCGAAAGCTGTGCTTCTACATGATACAGCTCCTTCACATATTTATAAACCCGCTTCGCTGTTGTGGCATTTTCCGTTTTCATCGTCAGGCTGATTCCCTGCGAAGTAAAATTTAAGGTTGAGCACATTTGAATAATTGCCGTCAGCTCTGCTTTCATACAGCAAGGTCTTAGCTCATTCGCCGCAATCTGCGCCTTCACATCGGTTGTAAATGACATTCTCTATCCTTCCTCACTATTGATTAGTTCTTCCAATACAGCCTTGATCTTATTGGAATCATGACGAATCAAATGATCCTCAAAGCTTAAAACATCTCGCTTTAGAATTTGATACGTATGGCTGTCCTCTACGATTCTTACCGGCTCACTTCCCATATCACGATATTTGCATAACAATTCCTCACTTACCACATTGTTATGCGTAATGACAATATCCACCGCATGCGCACCGACATGCTGCTCAATGGCACGCACATGATCTTCAAGGGAAAAATCATCGGTTTCTCCGGGCTGTGTCATGGCATTGCAGAAATAAATCTTCTTTGCCGGATTGGACTTCAAACGCTCCGCAATTCCATCAACGATAACATTTGATAAAATACTGGTATATAAGCTTCCGATACCATATACAATGACATCAGCTTCATGAATTGCCTGCAACGCTTCCGCAGTCGGTGTTACCTTTTCTTGATAAAACACCTTATCAATGCGGTTGTTGAAGGAGGGAATATTGCTTTCTCCACGTACGATCGTACCGTCCTCCATCATAGCATATAAGGTTACCACCTCACTGGAACAGGGAACAATATTTCCACGTACATTTAAAAACTTGGAGAAGGTGGAAATGGCTTCCATAAAGCTTCCGGTTGTTTGCGTCAAAGCCGTTAAAATCAAATTGCCTAAGTTATGCCCGCCGATATCCTTTTCTTCTCCGTCAAAGCGAAAATTCATCAGCGATGTAAAGATGGTTTCCTCCTCAGCCATAGCACACATGACATTGCGTACATCACCCATGGCAGGAATGTGAAATTGGCGACGAATACGTCCGGTGCTTCCACCATCATCGGCAACTGTAACAATCGCCGTTAGATTGATATTTTCAATTCGCTTCAAACCGCGAAGCATAACGGATAAACCGGTTCCGCCTCCAATAACTACAACATTTTTCATAGCTATCCCACTTTCTTATCTCGATGTGATTTATAACAGTGATATTGATCTTTGTAATGGGAATACAGCCAATTCGTAATGGACACACTGCGATGATGCCCACCGGTACAGCCGATCCCCACCGTAATATGATTCTTCTTCTCATTCTTATATTGTATGAAAACAAAGTCTAAAAAACTCTTTAAATGACGAATAAATTCTTTTGTTTGATCAAAGCTCATCACATAATCGTAAACCTCACTGTCATCACCCGTTTTGTCCTTTAATTCTTCAATGTAATAAGGATTTGGCAAAAAACGTGCATCGAATACCAAGTCTACGTCCATCGGAACGCCATGCTTAAAGCCAAAGGATACAAAGGAAATCGAAAAGACCGAACGACTGTTTAAAGCTAATTTTTCCATCAGGGTACTCTTTAAGCCCTGCTGATCCAGCTTTGTTGTGTCAATATGCAAAACTGCTCGCTCTTGCAAAGCATTGAACATATCCCGTTCGATTTCAATAGCTTCCTCCAAGGTATTGGCATTCGCAAAAATCATCATCGGGTGATGTCTTCTGGTAAACTTATAACGCAACAAAAGCTTTTCGTTGCTGGCATCTAAAAACACCACACGCACATTGACATCAATATTCGCAAAATACTGTAAAAACTTAGGATAGTCAATGGCTGTTGTTGCTAAAGCTATATTTTTATATCGTTCGTCCGGTGTCGAATTGATGATCTTTCCCAAGGATTCGATCAGCTGCACAGGAAAATTATCAATACAATGGTAGCCCATATCTTCTAGGATACCCATAGCCGTTGTTTTTCCCGCACCGGACATTCCGGTAATCAAAACAACATTTTGTTGATTCATGATTATCACCTCACTCCAATAGTTTACCACAGGAAGAAAGCAAGTGCCAGTTTAAGCGCAAAATCTATACCTTGTTCCCTTTTTACCCATGACAGCATGGAAAAGCTATGGTATCATATTGCTTACATGAGAAAGTGAGGCTTATAGTATGGAAAATCGCTACCTATTTCGCGAAGCAGAAAAGATTGATGTAAAAAATGTATTTCAGCTCATTCTCGAGCGTATGCAATGGATGGATAAAAAAGCTATTACCCAATGGAACAGCACACATTACGATCAAATCTATCCGCTATCTTACTATGAAGCCAAAAGAGAAGCAGGTGAGTTATTTGTTCTTTGGGATACATGTCATCAGGAAATCGTTTCTGCCGGTGTCTTACTTGAACAAGATGAGCGTTGGAGCGATCCTTCCCCATCGCTTTATCTTCATAATTTCGTCAGCAAGCTCAGCAGCAATGCCGGTGCAAACTTTTTAAAGTACGCAGAGCTTCTTGCCAAACAAAAGCAGAAGCAATTTTTACGTCTTGACTGTGCAATACATAATTCCAAACTTGCTTCTTATTATGAAAAGCTTGGTTTTCAAGCTGTCGGTACATGCAAAGAAGGGGATTACAAAGGCATTCTTCAACAAAAAAAGATTTCATAATTTCTTCTAAAAAAGCCTTGCATCATAACAAACTGATGTAAGGCTTTTTCTATATACATAATCAATATATTAGATATTTTTAATTTCATGAAAGGCATGCTGTGCTGCGATTGCACCGTCATTGGTTGCCGTAACAACCTGGCGAAGCGGTTTGCGAATGACATCACCGGCACCGTAAATTCCTTTGATCTTGGTTTCACAGTTTTCATCTACCAGCATATAGCCATGCTCGTCCATGATATCAAGTCCCTCTAAGAAATGAGTTGCCGGATCCAAGCCGATATATGGGAAAATTCCATGTGTCGCAATCTCGCTTTCCTCTTGACTTTCCACATTACGAATTACCAAGCCGCTTACGCGATTCCCATCGTCCTTTACACGTACCGGAATGCTTTTGGTAATTACATGAATCTTAGGATTATCCTTAATTGCCTCTTGTACAATGCGATCGGCACGGAATACATCACGACGAATGATGATATTGACCTTGCTGGCAAACTGCGTTAAATAGTTTGCTTCCTCAAGAGCCGAATTTCCACCGCCAATCACGCAAATTTCCTGATCCTTAAAAAAGGCTCCATCACAAATCGCACAATAGGACACTCCGCGTCCGACATTTTCCTCTTCACCGGGAATATGCATCATGCGCTCCTTTGTACCGGTAGCTACAATGACCGCTTTCCCTTCAAAGACACTTCCGTCCTCGCAAATGACTCTTTTGTATTCTCCATCTTCTACCTTCACAACATTTCCATAGGCATATTCCGCTCCAAACGATGTAGAATGCTCAAACATATTGCTTGCTAACTGTGCTCCATTAGTGCCGACAATCCCCGGCCAATTACTGATTTCCGCTGTCTTGATCAGCTTTCCTCCCGGTGCTCCTGCCTCCAGCATAACCACACGTAATCCGGCACGGCTTCCGTAAATGGCGGCACTCATACCCGCCGGTCCTGCACCAATAATAACTAAATCGTAACGTCGCTCCATTCCTTATCCTCCTTCAAGAGTGTAATCAGTTCTTTCATATCGGTGATATAAGCACAAGGCTTTTGCGCAATCATTTCACTTGCTCGCTGCTTATCCAAAATAAAGGCAACACTATAAGCTCCCATATTCTTACAAGCCTTGATATCCCCAACACTATCTCCGACATACACGATATCATCATGTCCGCGATTTAACAATTCACATGCCCGCAAAAGTCCGCTTGGATCAGGCTTTGGCTTTTCCAGATCCTCAGCACCAAGCACGACATCAAAGGCATTTTCGATACCGACATAGGAAAGCCCCATACGTACGGTATTTTCAATTTTATTGCTGACAACACCCAAAGTGTAGCCTTCGTTTTTCAAGGTTATAACACACTCTCTTACATGTGGAATTTCTCTTACATATTCATCGTGATGCGTATGATTGAAGCTGCGGTAGTAATCACATATCTCATCGACCTGTTCTGCCGGAAAATAGCGTAAAAAGCTTTCCTTCAGCGTTGGACCTAAGAAGCTTTGCAACTCCTCTTCACGCAATCTATAGCCCGGCTTATACTTTTTAAAGGTATGAATAAAAGAAGCACGAATCAGCTCATTGGTATCTACCAACGTACCATCTAAATCAAACAATACGACCGGCTTTTCCTTGCGAAACGGCCAAAGCTTTTTAAACAAAGAATCCCACAGTCCGAAAATCCCCAAAATTCCGATTGCCACAAAGACAAGGGAAACTAACTGCGCTACACGAAGTGGACCAAGCATCAGTGAATCGGTACGTAAGCCTTCGACAAAGAAGCGAACCATACCATACCATGTAAGATAAGCCCATGCCAGATCTCCTCGTTTCTTGCGTCCGTATTTTTTATAGACAAAAGTAATGAGGAAAAAACCGACGAGATTTCCGACACTTTCATATAAAAAGGTAGGCTGATGATATTCTCCGTGAATATACATCTTATCACGAATAAACTCCGGCCAATGCTCAAAATAAGAAGCATCTACAATACCACCATAAGCCTCCTGATTCATAAAGTTTCCCCAACGTCCGATCACCTGTGCAAGCAATACGTTAGGAAAGATGGCATCGGCAATACGCAGACCATCACAGCGATGTTTTCGAAAATAGTAGATACCGAATAAAACACCGGCAATGATACCACCATGAATGGCTAAGCCACCCTCCCATATATAGAAAATACGAATCGGATCATAAATATAAATATTGTTCCACTCAAAAATAACATAATACAAGCGTGCTCCGATAATCGCAATCGGAAACATCATCAAAAAGAAGTTTTCAATCAATTCTTCCTTATAGCCCCATTTTTTCAGCTGTCGCAAAGACAAGCCATACGCAAGAAAGGCTCCACCTAAGAATAATACCGCATACCATGTTACATGCAGGGAACCGATGGATAATAGCGTTTTTGCATCTGGGAAAAATTCCATAACCTTCACCTACCCTTTCTGTCCTTCCATTGTAATACGATTGGATTCAATATAATCCAATACGCGGCGTTCAAATTCCTTGGCACTGTCAAGCCCTCTTTCCCCAAGTAGAAAATTGGTAACAGCTGATTCGATAATAACAGCCATCGAACGCCCCTCACGTACCGGAACAACAATCTTCGGAATATCAATACCTAAGATATTTTCATGGATCTTTTCTTCAATGCCAACTCGATCATAGTTTTCATCACTATGCCAAGTTTCCAAGCGAATCTCAAAATCAACCTCTGTTTTCGGCAAGACAGAGCTTACACCAAACATACGGGATACATTGATAATTCCGATTCCACGTATTTCCAACATTTCCTTTAACAGATCCGGTGATTTCCCGAAAATCTTATTATGCACACGATAACAATCCACCCGATCGTCCGCTACCAATAAATGTCCGCGCTTAATCAATTCCAAGGTAATTTCACTTTTCCCCATACCACTTTCACCGGTCAATAGCACACCCTTGCCGTAAATCGACAATAAACAGCCATGCAGGGATTTGCTTTCTGCCAATTCTTCATCTAAAAAAGCCGATAGATTGACAATCATACGGGTGGTCGGAACCTTTGATAAAAATACCGGAAAATTCTTACGCTGAGCAATTTCCTTTAACACCTTCGGACAATCATTTCCTTTTGTGATAATGATTGCCGGTGTTTCCTCGCTCGTCAAAAACTCAAAGGAACGTCGCTGTGCTTCGACACTCATGGTACGAATATACGCCGTTTCCTTTTCTCCGAGAATAACGATGCGCTTTAGCTGCGTCTTATCAAAATAACCGGTTAATTCCAATCCCGGACGATTCGTATCCGCAATATAAATCGGACGATTTAAGGATTCATCATTTCCCGTATATTGTTCAAAGGAAAAATTATCCGATACACGTCGTACACTGGTATAAACTGTTTCTCCCATGCTCATCACCCCTCCAATACCTTTTTGAGATATTTTCCTGTATAGCTTCGCTCAGCCTTTACGATATCCTCCGGAGTTCCGCAGGCAATCAGTTCTCCGCCCTCATCGCCGCCTTCCGGTCCTAAATCAATAATATAATCCGCACATTTAATAACATCTAAATTATGCTCAATAACAACCACACTATCGCCATTATCCACAATGCGCTGTAAAACTTCCAACAGTTTTTTCACATCATGGGTATGTAATCCCGTAGTCGGCTCATCTAACACAAACAACGTTTTTCCGGTTGCCTTGCGTTGCAGCTCACTGGCTAGCTTCACACGCTGTGCCTCTCCACCGGACAAGCTGGTTGCGCTTTGTCCCAGCTTGATATAACCTAAGCCGACATCTTTTAGAGTTTGCAGCTTATGCTTTATTTTAGAGACATTTGCGAAAAAGTCAATGGCTTCCTCAACGGTCATTTCCAAGACATCATAAATATTTTTTCCTTTATAGGTAACTTGTAAAGTTTCTTCATTATAGCGTTTTCCACCACATTCTTCACAAGGCACATACACATCAGGCAAAAAATGCATGGAGATACGCAAAATCCCATCTCCCTGACATGCCTCGCAGCGACCGCCTTTAACATTGAAGGAAAATCTACCCTTTTCATAGCCACGCATTTTGGCGTCCGGAGTTTGTGCATACAAATCACGAATATCATCAAATACCCCGGTATAAGTTGCCGGATTACTGCGTGGAGTACGTCCGATCGGATCTTGAGATATATCAATGATTTTATCAATATGCTCCAAGCCCTTGATCGTTTTATGTGCTCCCGGTTTGATTCTCGTACGTCCAAGCGCATGCATGATACCCTTGCTTAAGACCTCATTGACCAAGCTGGATTTCCCACTGCCGCTTACTCCGGTTACCACACATAGTGTACCTAATGGAATTTTTACACTGACATTTTTTAAATTATTCTCTTTTGCACCTACGATTTCAAGCTTTTTCTTATTTCCTTTGCGCCGCTTTTCAGGCACTTCGATCTTCAAGCGTCCGCTTAAGTATTTACCGGTAATGGAATCGGGGTGGCGCATAACCTCCTTTGGTGTGCCCATTGCCACAACATTACCGCCATGAACACCGGCTCCCGGTCCGATGTCGATGATGTAATCACTTGCTCGCATCGTATCCTCATCATGTTCTACGACAATCAAAGAATTACCTAAATCACGCATATTTTTCAATGTATCAATCAAACGATCATTATCACGCTGATGCAAACCGATGCTTGGCTCATCCAAAACATACAGCACACCGGATAAATGGGAACCAATTTGAGTCGCCAAACGGATTCGTTGTGCTTCTCCACCGGACAAAGTTCCTGCCAAACGATCCAAGGTTAAATAGCCCAAACCGACATTATGTAAAAAGCCTAAACGATCCTTGATTTCCTTAACAACCAAACGAGCAATATCCGCCTCCTGCTTGGTTAGCTTTAAATCTTCCATAAAGGCAAGTGCCTGCTTCACCGACATGGTTGTCCACTCATAAATGTTCAAGCCTCCGACACGTACGGAAAGAGCCTGTGGATTCAAACGTTTTCCACCACAGGAAGGACATGGTGCTTCTGCCAAAAAGGTCGCATACCACTCTCTTGACATTTGTGAGCTGGTTTCCATATAACGACGTTCGATCAATGTGCAAACACCTTCAATCATCTCGCTTTTCTTCATAATGTTGCCACTGCGTGAGTAAAGCTGATAGCTGATGACGTCCTTAGAGCCATATAAAACAATATCCATTTGTTGCTTACTAAGCTGTTCGATCGGCACATCAATCGGTATTTCATAATAATCTAACAATGCTTTAAATCGCTGCCACTCCAAGTTCTCACTGCCAACGATATTTTTATAATAAACGATACCGCCTTGCGCAATGCTTTTACTACGATCGGGAATCAAATAATCCACATCAACCTTTTGCGTAATCCCCAAACCCTTACATGTATCGCAAGAACCAAAAGGGGCATTAAAGGAAAATAGGCGTGGTTCTAGCTTTGGAATCGAAAAGCCACAATATTTGCAGGAATAATTACTGGAAAATAAAATCTCCTCTTCACCATAAGCAACTACTGCCAAACCATCACTCATTTTTAATGCAGTTTCCAAGGAATCATGCAGACGTGAGCGATCATTGCCTTTTACGATGCGATCCACCACGACATCAATGCTATGCTTCTTATTTTTTTCTAATGGCTGCACACTTTCCAAAAGCATTAGCTCACCGTCAATACGAGCACGAATAAATCCGTCCTTTTGTAACTTCTCCAACAATTCTTTATGTGTTCCCTTTGCGCCATGCACAACCGGTGATAAAATCATCAAACGTGTCTTATCCTCGAGTTCCATCACCTTATCGACCATTTGCTTGATCGTCTGTGAAGTAATCGGTTCTTGATGCGTCGGACAATAAGGTACACCGATACGTGCGAACAGCAAGCGCAAATAATCATAAATTTCCGTAACGGTTCCTACCGTAGAGCGCGGGTTGTTGCTGGTAGTTTTCTGATCGATCGAAATTGACGGCGAAAGTCCTTCGATTGAATCCACATCGGGCTTCTCGCTATTTCCTAAAAATTGGCGTGCATACGCACTTAAAGATTCCACATAACGTCTTTGCCCCTCCGCATAAATCGTATCGAAGGCAAGAGAGGTTTTCCCGGAGCCGGAAACACCGGTCATAATGACAAACTTATCTCTTGGAATTTTAATATCTATATTTTTTAAGTTATTTTCTCTGGCACCTTTTATATCAATAAAATCATGACTCATAAAATCCCTCCAAACTATCTATATATTATACCTTATCATGAAAAAAAAGACGAATATTTCAACTGCAAAAATCACAAAAGCCATCAAAGACTTCCTACCTACATAGTGTACCACCGATTCCCTTGCTTATGTATCCTGTCTTTGACAACCTATTTTCATCTCCCATCGCCTTACACCCACACTATATATTTCTTACAAAAGCGATAAGCATTTGACTTGCGATTACATAAAAAGCTATTTATAATATACTGCATTGTTTATATTACCTATGAGGAGGATATATTATGAAAGAAAAACGATATATGAGTTTAGCCATTACGTATGCTGTTTTAGCAATGCTGTTCGGTGTTTTTTATCGTGAATTTACAAAGTTCAACCTTTATAGCGGAGAAACTACCCTTTCCTTTATTCACACACATTACTTTATGCTGGGTATGGTATTTTTCCTTGTGTTAATGATCTTACAAAGGCTATATGCTTTTTCAAACACCAAAACAACCAAAGCCATCATTGCTTATCAAGTCGGATTAAATATTACCGTTGTCGGATTTCTGCTTCGTGGCATTCCACAGGTTTTAGGCAGTGAATTATCAAGTGCATTCAATGCTTCTATATCCGGAATTTCCGGTATCGGACATATTATTCTCGGTATTAGTCTGCTTATGATCCTATGGAATGTGCGAAACGCTGTATCCAAAAAACAATCCTAAGTTTAACATAAGTCTTGCATTTCCTCATGAATAGGTCATTCAAGACTTTTTCTTTAAGACTTGATTGCTTTGACAAGCATTTTCCCATTCATCATCATCACTGCTTCCGCAAAGCCACTTCTCATATTTGATCTTCAAGTCATGCAAAATAAAAATACCCACGCTCAACGGCAAAAATTTGATATAATAAGAATGGTGATAGAACATGCGATTAAAGGACTATTATGAAGCATATTTAGAGGACTACCATCGAGTTGTAGTCTATATGAATCGTTTAAGCTATGAGGGCAACAGCAAATATTTCTATATGCGAGATGCGAAAGGAACCATCATTGATCTTCCTATTCAAACCATCGAAACACTACCGAACAACTATAATAAATATACCCTAAAGCTACAAGACGAGATTATCATGGGAAATGAATACGAGGTTGTTCACGAACATGCACGCGCAACGGTTTTACAATACAGCGGTATTGTAAAAACCATGCGTTTTGATGACGAATTTTACTATGATGGAAATGATCTCGGCTATACGTACAGCATCGAAGAAACTAGCTTTGCTTTATGGGCGCCGACAGCTTATCGTGTAAAACTTGAAATAACGAAGAATGAAATAACCCATACGTATGACATGCAGCGCAGGGAACGTGGTGTATTTCGCTATTGCGTTCATGAGGATCTGGAAAATGCACTGTATAAATTTTTTGTAAGGGTAAATGGCAGATGGACAGAAACGATTGATCCTTATGGCTATGCATCATGTGAAAATTCACGTTACAGTGCAATCGTAAATTTGGCAAAGATCAAGGTAAAAGACTATCCGCTTCCTACAATGCATTCCTATTGTGATGCCATCATCTATGAAGCCAGTGTCCGTGATTTTACCATACAGCGTGGCTGCGGAGTAACCAATGCCGGCCGTTTTTTAGGATTTGTAGAAGAAAATGAAACAACAAAGGCAAAGCAAACCGGTTTTTCATATTTAAAAAGCCTAGGTATTACCCACGTTCAACTGTTACCGGTCATGGACTTTGGCAGTGTTGATGAGATGTATCCTCAACGCCATTATAATTGGGGATATGATCCCGTACAATATCGTACCCCCGAAGGCAGTCTTTGCGCTGATCCTTACAACCCTTACGAGCGTCTGTTGGAATTTACATCTTTGATCGAACGCTGTCATAAAGAGGGCATTCGAATCAATTTAGATGTGGTTTTCAACCATGTATATGATAAAAATACATCTTCCCTTGATTGTGTCGTTCCCGATTATTACTTTCAAATGAATGACAACGGCGAATTTTCAAACGGCACGTTCTGTGGAAATGATATCGACTCTTCGCGTAAAATGTGCTCGAAATTCATTATTGATACGTGTGTCTACCTTACCAAAACCTATCATATTGACGGGTTGCGTTTCGATTTAATGGGAATCTTAGATTATGCTACGATCAATGCGGTATATGAAAAATGTCGTGCAATCAATTCCAATTTTATGGTCTATGGTGAGGGTTGGAATATGCCTAGCTTCTTAGATATGGAGCGCCGGGCAAGCTTAAACAATCAATACCAAATGCCACATATAGCACAATTTTCCGATCGCTTTCGTGATGTTGTAAAGGGGCGTACTTCTACACATGAGGCAAATATCAAGGGCTATTGTACCGGTGATACGTATTTAATCGATATCATGCGTGATTGCTTATCCGCAAGCTGCTTAGGACAGGGAATCGAACCTTTGTTTTCCAATCCAAGCAATGCCATCAATTATGTTGAGTGCCATGATAATATGACCGCATGGGATAAGATGCATGAATGCTGCAAAGAAGATGTGCGTGAAATACGGATTCAACGCCAGATCATGCTAAATGCCGCAGTGCTTCTCGCCCAAGGTGTGCCTTTCCTACACAGTGGACAAGAGTTTGCTAGAACAAAACACGGACATGCGAATACGTATAATGCCAGTGATGAAATCAATCATATTGATTATGAGCGTAAGGATCGCTATCGACAGCTAGTGGAAAGCACCAAGGCTTTGATTCGGCTGCGACGTAAATACAAATGCTTCCGCTATGCATCGAAGCAGGAAATCGAAAAGTATGTTTCTTTTGTAAACCTGGAAGGACAGGTGCTGTTGTATCATATATATGATACGGTTGATGATATGGTCGTTGTTTTCAATCCAACCGGCAATACATTAGAATATGATTTCCATATTCCTTATCAACTTTTATTTTACAATGAACAAAGTGAGGACATTCTCATTCAAAAGCTAACCATCAAACCATACAGTACCATCGTATTGCATCGATGACAGCAAGGAAGAAAGATGATAAAGCAGATTACTTTTTATAAGAAATACGCTATAATATCTAATGGAGGAACAAACTATGAAAATTGCTTTTGTAACAGATAGTGGTTGTGGAAAGACAATCGAGGAATTGCAACAAGACGGGATTTATTCTGTCCCTTTGCAAGTCAGCTATGATAATAAAAACTTTCAGGATTTAGTCGATTTAAGTATTGATGATGTATATAAGCTTATGGAAGAAGGAAAGATGCTTTCTACCTCTTTGCCTTCCTTAGGCAAGATCGAAGAATTGTTTACCGCTTTAAAGGAACAGGGCTATGATATGATTTTTGCTGTTCCGATTTGCAGTGGCTTAAGCGGTACGATCAATGCAATGCAGCTAAGTGCCGAAACGATCGGTATTGCATTTGATTATGTAGATTGCTACGTAACGGCAGTCGTGCAAGAATATATGATCAAGCAAGCTAAACGCTTGTTTGAGGAAGGAAAGAGCATTGACGAAATCAAGGTAATATTAAACGATATTGCCGCTTCCACAAATACGGTTCTTTTACCTAACGATTTACAGCACTTGAAACGCGGTGGTCGTTTAACCCCATTAGCCGCAACCTTGGGCGGCTTGTTGAAAATCAAACCGATCTTAAAAATCAACAAGGAAACAAACGGGCGTATTGATGTCATGGATAAGGTGCGTACGATGCATAAAGCTATGGACGTTGTCATTAACAATATGAAAAATGAAATAAAAGACGATCATTATATGATTACCGTTGCTCATGCCGATGATCTTGAGGAAGCGAATTATTATATGGACAAGGTAAAAGCAGCATTTCCAAATGCTACACATCAGATCATTAAATTGGTCAGTGTTGTCGGAGTACATACCGGCAGAGGCTGCCAGGCAATTCAATATTTTAAAATGCTTCCTTAAATTGCAATCATTTAAAAAGATAGGTGTTTAATATGCCTATCTTTTTCTTTACTCGATTTTCTTACTGTAAAATCCACCTACGAAGTTCTCGGTCTTAGTCATATTCACTATGACCTGCGGATCAGCTTCACGCAATAGCTGAATAATATCTCGCACCTCATAAGAGGATACCACCGTATGTAAAAGATAATATTTTTTACGTGAAAATCCGCCATAGCTTGGGGTAACGGTTATTCCATGACGATAATTTTCGACATATGCATCAACTACCTCTTCTGCTTTTTCGGTCGTAATTTGCAGGGTTACACGATCATAGCGGTGATGGAAGCTATCAATTGTTTTTGTGGATATATATTGAAATACAATGGAATAAGCAGCCATTTCCCAGCTAAACATTGCACCGAAGATAATCAACATGATACAATTAAAGGCAAATACCCAGCTCCATATAGATTTATTGATTTTATTAGAAACATAAAGTGCTACAAAATCCGTACCGCCAGTGCTTGCATTGCCGACAAGAGCAATTAAAATCGAAAATCCGTATAATACACCACCTATAATACAGTTTAACAAGATATCTTCAAAGAGCGGGGGAAATTGAAATAGCTTTAAAAAGATAGAGGCACTGATAAATTGAATACTGGAAAAAACAGTGAATTTAACGGATATGCTGCGACAACACATCAAAGCCACCGGTACATTTAATAGAATAATCAACATGGAAACATCAAGCTCAAAGCCAAATAGTCCTGTAATTCGATTGATTAGAATTGCTAAACCTGTAAATCCGCTGGATAGCAATCCACTCGATGTGATAAAAACTTGAATAACATAGGCCTGCAACATGGCACTGAGTATTACCATCACAAATGAATACAGACACCGCAGTGTGTAATTATGTTTCAATTGTTTAACTTTTTCCCTCATCATACTGTCCTCAATTTCTATTTCTCTTTTTTATTCTAACATATTGAGGGTAGATTACCATAGGAAAAAGAATAGGTGTTATGCGTTTATATTGGCTTCCGAATGCCAATGCCTGACCTAATTATTAAAATCATAGGAAGCTCTATAAACACAGCGACACCAATTTTGAAAAGCAATCTCCTTTTATCGCAAATGCGTCTAATAGCTCGGTGTTATTTTTCCATCTAAAACCAACTTTTGAATATTTAATACAGAATCGACATCAATAATATCATCAATCAGTTTTTTCATTTCCGGCTTGTTTTTATTTACAACAATGACTGCTTCTGTATCATCATTATCCTTCAAATCAACTGTACGATAATTGATATTCAATGTTTTATCTGTAAGAATATCCCCATTCCAAACCGCTGCATCAATAGAACCGTTTTGAATTTTTTCCAAAATCTGATTATAATCGACTCGTACATATTCTACTTTTTTCCCCTCACAGGCTTTTTTTGTCATCAGTCTCTGATCAATGGATTCCATATCGATTCCTACCTTCATACCATCTACAATTTCCTTAGCTTGTGTATCATGAAAGAGTATAACGTGTTTAGCTAAATAGGAATATGGCCCAAACTCTTTTGCGATAACAATCGTTTCATTACGTTGATTAAAATCAATCGCAGCATATTTTGAAACGATAGCAAAATCATATCGTTCTGCCAACAACATTGCGATTCGATTTTCGGCACCACGCATATATGCCATGGATGCCGGTATGCTATATTGATTTTCCATCGTAACGATCAGTCCAGTCGCAAGTCCTTCATACTTCTTAGAATAAGGAAGCGGCATAACTCCTACGATTGAAGTAATACCTGCGAATGCTAAAAGGATTAATGTATTTTTAGAAATAAGATATGTACCCAAATGCCCTTTTGATTCTAATTTTATAGCTCCGTTATCTTGTAGAAACTTTATTGAATTCTGAATTGTTCCCCGTGCCAATCCTATTTTTTCATTTAATTCACTTACTGTAGGAATCTTACTTCCAATATCACAACTCATAAATTCTTTAGCTAATGCCATGGTAGATAAACCATTTTTACTTAATAGCTTTTGATGATAATCCATACAATCCTTCACACCCCTCTATTATTTAAATATTTAAACGAAAATTTCTCCATTAAGCAGCTATCTTACTAAAAGCAAAAATATGATGTCTTCTATATAAAAATAAGAATAAACGATAAATAGCTAACCTAATACCTTATGATTTCGACTATTCAAATTATATCAAAAAAACGCGCAATTTTCTCCCATTTTGATGTGTACCCATAATCCTGGACACGTTAAAATTTAATTTTATAAGTTTAACTCATGGATGCTAGCCTGTATTGAACAGGTGGCATCCATTTTGTTTTTGCTTGTATTCTTTCGTTATTATAATAATCTATATATTCCTTCATTGCATTAGAAAATTCTTTAAATGATTTATAATTATTTTCATATCCATAATAAATTTCGTTTTTCAATCTTCCAAAGAATGTTTCCATTATAGAGTTATCATAACAGTTTCCTTTACGAGACATAGACTGAGTTATTCCATGTTCCTTTAATGAATTGATATAATGAGCATGTTGATATTGCCATCCTTGATCCGAATGAAAGATTAATCCATTTAATGTTGGAAACTTTTCATATGCTTTATTAAGCATATTTTTTATCTGCTCAAAATTTGGACTTAATGATAAATCATAAGAAATGATTTCGTTAGTAAACATATCTAAGATTGGCGAAATATAACACTTGCCCCATGGAAAGTTAAACTGCGAAACATCAGTTGTCCACTTCTGAAAGGGTGCTGTCGCTGTAAAGTTTCTATCAATAATATTATCTGCAATTCTTCCTACATTGCCTTTATATGAATGATATCTTTTTTTTGGACATTTTCCCAGTAATCCGTTAATATGCATAATCCGTTGTACACGCTTATGGTTAACATGAATACCTTTAGCTTTTAATGCGTGATAAATGCGTCTTACACCATATCGTCCTTTATGTTTATTAAACAATTTTACTATTTCCTTGGTTAATTCTTCATTTCTTATAGCTACTTTATCATCTTTCGATACTTCAAAATAATATGTTGATTTAGATAATCTCATAGCTTTCAATAGATATTTTAGTTTGTATCCTTGCTCTCTAAGTTCTTTGATGATCGCTGCTTTTTCGCCTTGAGATGCGCAGCTTCCTTTTCCTTTCTCAAGGCGATCGATTTTTTTAATACTTCAATTTCTGCTTTGATATATTCATTTTCAGCTCTTAATCTAATTAATTCTTCTAATTCAGTTTCATTTAAATCTCTTTGTACTATTGTTTTCTTGTTCATATCAGGATTCTTGCATTTGCGACCTTTCTTAGATTCTACAAGACCATTATATCCTAATTCTTCGTATTTGCGAATCCAAGAGTACAATAAACCTTTATCAATTCCCGCGTCAATCGCAACAGACGTCATGGATTTACCTGTTAAATATTGATTTATTAAAACTAACTTAGCATCAGGTGTCCACTTATAATTTTCGTTTGAATGTTTCAAGATATTAGGTCCGTGTTTATCATACATTCTTGTCCATTCTCTAATTTTATATCTAAAAGAATGTTGTTTGACTTTCTCGGGTGTTGGTGGATATGTGCCTGTTTCTTTATAGAATTGTACACATTCCAATTTAAACTCATAACTATAACGCATATAAAAATACCCTCCTTACTGGCTTGTCCAGTAAAGAGGGTACATATCATTTTTAACGCGTTTTCTTCATAAGCTACATCTTCTTAATAGCTTTTTTGTCTTTATAGTAAATATTTTTTATTTCAAGATATCTAAGAAGCTGCTTCCATTTTGAGGCATATTAACATCGAAAAAATCACATGCGCTCGCTCCAACATCAGACATCGTTTTTCTTAATCCGGCCTTTCTTCCGACTTTTTCACCATGCCAGATCAATAACGGAATATTTTCTCTTGTATGACGATTATGACCAATATTTGGATCATTTCCATGATCTGCCATAACAATCAGTATATCTTCAGAATGTAGTAGCTTTATAATCTCCGCTATTTTTTTATCTGCAATTTTTAATAATTCCATATACCATTTAGAATCTTGGCTGTGCCCTGCTAAGTCTGTTTCTTGCACATTTGTACAAATAAATCCTCGTTTCATGGTTTTCAACTCTTCAATCGTTAAATTTAAGACATCATTTGTATCTACACAAGAAACTGATTTTCCATCATCATTTGCGACAATATCCGCAACCTTACCAAATAAAGATACAGGGATACCTTGCTTTGCCAATAAAGTAGGTGTCTGTACATTTTTATCAACACCATATCCCAAATGGCGACATTGATATCCATGCTCATAAGATTTTGACTTTACCGCATGAATCCCAATAAATTTCCCTTCTCTGGTTTCTTCGGCATTTAAAATGTCTTGTATGGTCGTAGCGGTGCCACCAAATGGAATTACCCGATTGACCGTTACGACATCACGTACTTGATGTCCGATTTCCAATTCTTTTTCAAATGGCATAAAATCTAATGGCGCTGTGCAGTTATATGCCATTCCCAAATCCGCGTCAATGTTATCAGCAACTGTGCAATAATCATCTACAAGCAAATATCTTAAATTTTTATTATGCCTCACTTCAACTTTATGATTTAAGCTTTTTAAATGTTCATATACACAATCGATTTTTTCTTGAAATGGCTGCACCTGTGGTTGCTTTGGCAAAGTTCCCATAATTTCCTGATGTCCCATAAATGTATCGGCACCAAAATGTATCAATTCACTTTTCCCAAAGCATGCCGTAGCAGAAAACTTCATACATTCGCTCTCTTGACCATAAGCATTCATAAGCCCCAGCTTTTCTAAAGTAGGTAATTTCAGTTTTGGAAAATCCTTTAAAATACTGCCTAATGTATTGCTGATTTCATCACCCGGACGTGCCGTTGCCGCATCTTTCATAGCACCTATTCCAAAGCCATCTAACACAATAACAACAAATCGTTTATCCATCATACACATCTCCCAAGCTACTGTAAATACCTGCTATTTTAGGATTGTCAGAAGAAATTCCTCTAACAAGGACCACTTGACTACGTGTTACAAATATCTGATAACGAAACGACATCACTACGGTATCACTAATCGTACAAGGTGTTGGAATTTCAAAATAATAATCAATGCTTTCATCACTGGAAGGAATAATATCTACCTTTTTTGCATTTTTTAAATTCTTACCGACAAGTGCTTGCTTAACATGCGAACGCCGATAATGACCTCCGCCATAGCAATATGCATGACCGTCAAAGTTATGTGAAATTTCGCTAACATAAGCAACACAAGGCACTTCAACACAGTCCTTGTAGGCATGTAACGGTGTTGTACCTGTTAAACCATGTCCGGGTTCACCACTATTAACGGAATAGTTTTTCATTTGTTTCAATGTAAAAACACTGGTCGTTGAAGGGGCATTGATATTCTTTATGACAATCCCGTTTTTCTTTAGAATTTCTTTGGCTTTCAACAAAGTATCTAAATTATTCGTAGCGTTAATTTTTTCTTCCTTTTCATCATATAAAAAGCAAGGAAAAGAAGTAACACCTTGAATAGAAACATAATCAAAGCCTTCCATCTGTTGAGCAAGCGAAGCTAATTCCTCAAGTCGAAAACCGGCTGTTTGTCCGCTATAAATCATATCTTCCTTCCCCACAACCTTCAACAATAGCGGTTGAACCTTATTTACCTTTTTAGCACATTCATTGATTTCTTTAATTTTTTCAATCGAAAAAACAGTAAAATAATCACAGCCATAATCCACCAAGGCTTGAATCAAAGATTTGGGAGCCTGAACCAAATGTCCTACATTGCTGATAGGGATATGATGCTTCATCATTACTAAGGCTTCTTTAAAGTCTACAACTACCGCACCTTTATAGCCCATTTTCACTAACTCCTTCGCGATAAGCGGATTACGTCCTAATTGTTTCAACATAAAATATAATTCTATATTTTCCTTCTGTCCTTGTTTTAAAATAGCTTTCGCATTTTGAAATAAGGTATCTAAATCAATAACATAGCTGTCTGGTAAAATTTTTCCTTCTTGATGTAATCGGAAAGAGGCTTCAATCAGCTTGCTATTCTTTTCCATAATTTTATTTAAAAACATCTTTGCATCACCCGCTTTATACTTTCCTTTAAAATTCGAATCACCGTTTCTGAACCGGATCTCATTACATTGATACGAATCATTCGTTTTTCAAATGTCGGATCATATTGTCGATAGGTACCGGAAACTCGATAAAACATCGGAATGACCTCATATTTAGATTCAGAACCGATTGGGTGAGGCGCTGCACCTAAAGCTTCTGCCTCTTTTAAAACCTCCTCGGCAATATCATGAAAAAATTCCACAATGATTACCTTCGACTGTGAATTAGCGATAAATACGTCTTTGATTTCCGGCAATCTCTCTTTTCTTAATTGAACAATAATCTTTTCATTTTCTTCTGCCTGAATTGCTAATGCAACCGGTGTATATACAAGACTGCGCAAAACCTCCATCGCTTGCCACCCCTGAACTTTACTTCCACCCGAATAATTGAATTTATCAATAGCGTTAATATATTTCTCTTTACCGACAAGAATACCGACACCTTCCGGACCTAATAGCTTAAATGCCGAAAAAGCACTTAAATCCGCACCTTGCTCTGCTCCTATAAAAGGAACCTTTAACGCTGCATAATTATCATCTGTTATAATCGGAATGTCTTTTTGTTCTTTGATCGTATCAATAACTTCCTTCATTTTATATCGATCATCTGGCTTCTGTCTGGTATATTGAATAAGAGCGCAATCAACCCTTTCTTTCGACATCACTTTTCGTATATCATCACAATCATTAAAATCAGCTTCGACAATTCTTGTATTTCGTCCTTTTAAAGTTGTAAGTGTTGTCGGATAAATAGGAGCTTTATGCACTAAAACCGTACCGCTTGGCGGAAGTAGTGCTGCTAAACCGCATCGAATGGCTCCGGTGCCTGCGCCTGTAACAAGTAAGACTTTTTCTGAATGGAAAAAGGAGGCTAATACCTTTTCAACCTTTTCTGTTTGTATTGGCTTATTCAAAGGCTGCGGCACTCCTAAATCTCCCAAATTCAAAAATTGTGTACCGGAGAACTCCTTGCATATTGCATCGACAAGTTCAAATTGCTTTTGTTTGGCTTCCTCTAATCCCATCTGATGCAAAGGAAACACTTCCATCTGTATCCCTCCTCTTTTTTCACAAAAGTGGACTTGATGTATTACCAAGCCCATTTTTACGTATCCTATTTTTCTATATTAAATATACGCTGTGGATTGGAAACCAGCATCTTTTCTATATCCTCTTGTTGGACTCCTAATTCCAATAGTCTTGGTATAAATCCTTTTAATACAGTTGTATAGCCATCATATTTTCCGCTTTTAGAAAAATAGGATTTTCTTGAAATATCTTGCGAAAGAACAATTTGTCTTGAATACCCTTTATCAACTAAATATTTTAAGTTTTCTGCTCGTCTTTCATCATCGAGATAAGCTGTTTTACCAATAGTATCAAAAGCAATATTAAATCCTAAATCCAAAAGATGGCACATATATTCAAGATCATTTGATAAATCAATATGTCCTAAAATAACCTTTTGAGGATTCATTCCCATTTCGATAAAAATATCAGCCTGTTCGTTACCTAATTTTCCTAATTGACAATGTGTAACAATTGCACAGCCCGCCTTCTTAGCTGCAAGTGCTGATGCCTGCAATATTTTATATTCATTCTTTGTCATGCTTTCACTAGAGGCAACTTCTCCAATTACACCAGCTCTGATCCCCGTATTATCAATTTCTACTGTTAAATCCTGTAAGAATATTTCAGCTATTTCTTCAATACTTGCTTCATCTATAAAATCCGGGTGATATTCATCTAAATAGAAACCCGTTGCCGCAATGATATGAATATCACAAGCTTCACTTAATAAAGCTAACTGCTGTACATCTCTTCCCATATCATTACAGGTTACCTCAACAAAAGTTTTTACCCCATAAGCTTTTGCTTTTTCTATCTCTTTAATTACTGTATTTGAATAACCATACGTAGAATCATCGTTTTTACGAACCTTAGATAAATCTAAACATAAATGCTCATGACTCATCGTATATCCCATTTCACAGGGGTTTATCATTCCTTTTACTGTTTGTATCAAATGAATCACCTGCTATCAAATTAATGTTACAATACCAATCAAATATAGCAAATTCAAAATCAAGCCTGTTGCAATCGCACCGATTGGTCCAATCGCCATACGCATAATTTTTCGCCCTGTTGCTTCGTTGATTAAATAAATCAAAGCTGTGATAATGAATCCTCCGGCAGCTCCTACATTGGTGGAAGCACCCATGACACAGCTGGCATTAATAGAACCAATAAGTAAAGCCAATTCCACACAAGTATTCATGGAACTACGAATATTATCAGATGCGCTGCGAATAGAAGGGAATTTTCCTAAGAATTTTCCGATATAACCTAAAATCAAAACTTCTACCAAGATAATCAACGCTCCTACGATTGCCGCAACAATCGGATTCGGACATAAATAACCCGCAAAATATACAAATGTAAATCCGGCAACACCATAAACACCCGTTGTTACAGCTGTTGTTGCAATCAAAGGAATAAAGCTAAGTGCACGCATAAATTCATTGGTTGCTGCTGTATGGATTAACGCTTGTGCTTCCGGTGTATTGCCCATAGCATAAGCCTTTGATAAATCAAACATAGTAACATCAGAACCTGCAAACACATGCACATTACATGCCACAGCAATTAAAGCTCCCGCTACCATTAAGAACGGTAAATTCTTTCGAATACGACCAACTCGTTCAGAAAAAACATTGCCTTCTAATGCATCACTATCATCATTAGATTTATTTTTAATATCTTCATATATACAGAGTCCTAATAAAAGAATGACACCGATAAGCATCGTCCAAGAATCTCCACTTACTGTTGAGAACATCGGTCCAACAAAACGGAACATAATTGTAATAACAGCTGCAATAATCCCCTTTTTCATACCAAACTGAACAATGATTGCAATTAGAGGGAATAAAGCAAATCCGGTAACAACATAAGTTCCTAATTCTCCTAATGCTCCGATTAGATCAATCGGAACACCTGTTAATACTGCGTTTACTGTACCTATTCCACTTAAACATAAAATACCCCATAGCCCTCCTAATATAGGAGCAATCCATTTCTTAGGAGAGGCAACCCCGATGATGTCTGTTGCTAAAAATAACAACCAAGGATTTAATAGATTTGTTGCCAAAGCATTCCCTATTCCAACTGAGGCAATAAAGCCTACGCTCAAGCCAAATGCAACTGATGCCATTTCCGAACGATGCAGTCTTCCTTCAATGTACTCCGGAATAACTGGGCGGATACCATCATGAAATACTGCCATTCCCATGTGTGATATAAAAGCAGTTAATGCGCATAATAATACAACAATTACTGAATTTACTAAGTTAATTTCCACTTTTCTTCACCTTCTTTTCTTATTTATGATTTTCTGCTAAAACTTCCAATAAAATAGGCACCGTTCCTTCAATATTAGAAACTGTCATACCAAAACAAATTTTCCCTTCTTTAACAAATTTTTCGATTTCCGCTCTATTCGGATTCCCTCCATTTTTACAAACGGTACAGCATTTACTATAACCTACCAATCCGATAAGAATAGAAATCGCCGATCCACCCCCGCTTTCACAAGCACCGAAATAATAATCAACTTCTCCATTTTTCAACATTTTTACTGCTGCCATATCATTCGTTATAACGGTTTCTACTTCCGGCATAACTTTTTTAATTGCAAAATCCATTTCATTTTTCTGCATTCCGCCGATTGCTATTTTCATTTAAATTCTCCCTTCTTTATTTTACACATATTGCAAATATGAATAAGAAGCAAATCAATCTCAGGTTTTGGAAATTCAATCATCGTTAGCCGGAGAATTGAATCTAAAATTCCTTTAGCTTCATCATAAACACTTTCCTGCTTAAGTGATGCAATAATTGCCGCATCTACGGAATTCTCAACCTCTCCTTTTTTTGAGCGACTTGCCGCCATTGCTAAATGTGTAATAAAAATTTCCATATTTTCTTGTGGCCACTCAGAACTTTGTTCGAAGAAATAATTTACTACTTTATTACAAAAAGCGATTACCTCCTCGTCGATCAATTTTGCTGAATGAAGAATATCCAGCCTTTCCAACAATAATGGTTTCATGATTCCCTCCTCGTTTATACAATATACAATATTTTGTATATTGAAGACATTTATATAATAAATCATAGCTATTACTTTGTCAATATAAAATGTATTATTATATCTGATAGCATACTTAATAATTTTTATAGCCTTAAAATACTTAAAAAGTGTATTGGCAATATCTTCTCATTATCCAATACACTTTCATCTCACAATTCAATTTACACTTACGAAAATAGCTAATGCTTTATTTCATTTGTTGATTTCTCATCATTCGTAATTCTTTTTATGATCTTTTCTTGCATATCCTCTTCTATTTCCAACAAGTCAAAGGCTTCCTGCATGCTTAATTGCTTTTTCATCAATCTTTCTACATTTGCTGTTTGTGTCAAAATTTTTCCACGTCGTTCTCCGATAAGCATTCCTCGCTTTTCTCCTACCTGCTCATAATACATACATATATGGCTCATTTCTTCTACCTCCTCTTCCATCGTTTCTGTTACCTTTATTCCAAACTGCTTCCTCAATATCTCCAACTTCTCCTCTACACTATGCTCATTCTTAAACAATACATTCATCAAATTTTGAAAGCTTGTATCCTTTGCATCATATTTTCCTTTCGGATACAACATGAAGATATGCATCATACCATAATTCTCTGCTTTCTCCTTCCTTCTATTTCCCAAGCATTCTTCTTTCATGCTGTAATGATTCGCTACTCCTTATTTCCTATTTGCATATTCCTGCATCAGCCATATCGAATGTACCCTTTGTATCTTCTTATATTCTTTCTGGCGTACGATCAATCGACTGCAATAGTATTCCGCTCGCTTTAGCAACGGGTATCCGGGGTCGATCATTCATCTGTATTTCGATATTGATCATCTGTTGCTTATCACTCTTGGGAATATCCGCTACAAACAATATATCATAGCGTACCAAAGAGCCTAATACGCTTTCGTCCTCCAAGTTGAGATTACTGATATACTCTTCTTTTTCATTCCCTAAGCATTTCATGATTTCTTTTAACGAAAGTGTCTTATACTCTGCAATATATTCCTTCAATAATCTTGCTAGGATTTGTTTATTGCTGAATATTCTTTTACAATAACGATCGTATGCTTTTTGTTTATCCTGATGATGAATCACTGATGCTAAAACCTCTTTACTTTTCATCACACACCTCCTCATTTTTTATGTGTTTTTAATATCTTACTTTATGTAAAGCTTAGCATACCCTTCTAGCATTCTCAATTCGATATATCATATATTTTTTCCTCCTTTCTAGGTCTTTCTTTTGCTTTGAAGTTCCCTTCACTATATCTAATACGTAAAAATAAGGAAAATATTTGAAAAAAATGTTTTTTCTTAAATTCCATATCACTGTACAGAAAATCCATAGCTTCCTCTATTCAGTACATTTTACTTTCCCTTTTAACAAAATTCTTCCCTTGTTATTCCATAAGCTAAAAAAACTCCTTACCGATTCACTCAGTAAGGAGGCTTTAACTACATCATAATAAAACAATCTTATTTTTAATTTAATCTAGTTCTACTGCTTTCAAATTCCAGATTTCTTCTGCATATTGACGAATTGTACGATCGCTTGAGAAGAAGGCTGATTGGGCAATGTTAATCAAACACATCTTAGCCCAACCACGCTTATCCTGATATCGCCGTTCGATATTTGTACGTGCATGTGCATACGCATCATAATCAGCTAACAACAAATACTCATCATTTTTAAACATCAATTCATTATAAATCAGCTTAAAATCATTTGGATTTGATGAGAAAGTACCGTCTGTCAAAGCATCAATGATGCGATGAATATTGGCATTCTCATGATATTTACGCCATACATCATAAGAGTTTTCTCTGCGAATCAACGCGACATCATCAGCACGTAAGCCAAAGATTTCTGCATTTTCAAAGCCGACACGTTCGACAATTTCCACATTTGCACCGTCCATAGTTCCTAACGTAATCGCACCGTTCATCATAAACTTCATATTTCCGGTACCGCTTGCTTCTTTACCGGCTGTTGAAATCTGTTCGGAAACATCTGCGGCATTCATTAAAATTTCCGCAATGCTGACTCCGTAGTTCGGAATAAATACAACTTTCATATATTTAGAAATTTCCGGATCGTTATTTACTTTATCCGCAACACAATGAATCAGCTTAATGACCTCTTTCGCAAAGGTATAAGAAGGAGCTGCTTTGGCTGCGAAAATAAAGGTACGTGGATAAATGCGATAATTCGGATCATTTTTCATACGGAAATATAAATCCATAATATTCAAGATATTCAATAGCTGACGTTTATAGGCATGCAAACGCTTCGCTTGCACATCGAAAATCGAATGAATATCAACTTCGATATTCAATGTCTTTTTAATATAATCCGCTAAAATCTTTTTACGCTCCAATTTTACTTCCATAAATTGCGTTTGCAGCTTTTCATCATCGACATACTGCATTAAATCCGTTAATTTATCAGGATTGGTTTTAAACTGCGGACCGATGGTTTTTTCCAATAAATCCGTTAGCTGTGGATTGGAATGCAACAGCCAACGACGATGGGTAATACCATTGGTTTTATTATTGAATTTTTCCGGATATAGCTCATAAAAGCTTTTCATAACATCTTCCTTTAAAATTCGTGTATGCAAAGCAGCAACACCATTTACACTATGTGAACCGACAATTGCCAAATGCGCCATGTGTACCTGTCCTTCTTTGATAATCGCACAGCTGTCGATCAAATCCGGACGTCCGAAATCATGTGATAAATGATATTTAAAACGGTTGTCGATTTCTTCGATAATCATATAAATACGTGGCAATAATTCTCTTACGTACTGCACCGGCCATTTTTCAAGTGCCTCACTTAATACCGTATGATTGGTGTATGCCATCGTTTTCTTTGTCATTTCCCATGCATCGTCCCACTCAAAACGATATTCATCAAGTAAAATACGCATTAACTCCGGAATACATAATACCGGGTGTGTATCATTTAATTGAATCGCAACCTTATCCGCAAAGTTATCTAAGCTTCCATACGTACGAAGATGAGATTCGATAATGTTATAAATACCGGCACTGACAAAGAAATACTGCTGTTTTAAACGCAACAGCTTTCCATGTTCCGTAGAATCATCTGGATATACATTGCGACAGATTTCACGAACCTCATTCACATATTCATTTAAACTAGATGCATCACAAGCATCATCAGCAACCTCGGCACTCCATAAACGAAGGGTGTTGGTAGTTGCGGTATTTTGTCCGATGATCGGCATATCGTATGGTACTGCACGTACAACAAGGCTAGGAATATGATTAACAACTGCTTTTCCATCTTCTCCCATCCATATTTCAACACGCCCGCCGAATTTCACATCAACGGAATGCTTTGGCTTACGCACTTCCCAAACATTTCCTAGAGATAGCCATTTATCTGGTACTTCGACCTGTTCATTATGTTCAATCTTCTGTTTAAACAAACCGTATTCATAACGAATACAATTCCCATGTCCGGCAAGATTCAAGGACGCAAGAGAATCTAAGAAGCATGCCGCAAGTCTACCTAAACCGCCGTTTCCTAAACCGGCATCACTTTCCATTTCTTCCAAATCATTGATATCAATTCCAAGTTCATCTAAGCCCTCTTTAACGATATCGTAAATACCTAAATTCATCAAATTGTTAGTAAGCAATCTTCCCATCAAAAATTCCATTGAGAAGTAATACATTTGTTTTTCCTGCTTTTCACTAATGACATCTTTTGTCAAATTCCAGTTTTCACTTGCATGGTCGCGTACCATTTCTCCTAAAATCATATATTTTTCTGTAATATGAGCACGTTCAATGGAACACCCAAAGTGGCGAATGATTCTTTTTTTAAATTCTTTTATAAATTCATCTTTGTTTTTGAATTCGTTTGCCATGATCAAAAACCCCTTTCACTGCAATTATCATTTTACAATATCTGTATGTTTGAGTAAACACCTTTTATTTTCAGATAGCTCATATCCTATTGTTTTAATCAAAATGACTTGATATTTACAAAAATGATTCACTCAGTGAAATAGGTTGTAAATTTTTTCATCATTTTGTGGTGAGGATTTCTTTCTTTATATTGTGCTTATTTTAAAAATCCTATACAACTCGCAGCAAAAAAATATTCCAATATCGCATGTATTATCAAGTGAATGTTTGCTTCTCTAATTGATATTCATAGATAAAAAAACGCATAGCAGCCTCTTGCCCTTGCATATGAAAGCTATGCTCATGCTCACAGCAGCGTTTCATTCCCTGATGTTCATAAAAACCATAGTTACAACTGGTATCTGTAAACAAATAAAAGCTATCTAAGCCTTCCTGTTTCATATAATCAAGGGCAGCTTGAAACAATTGCTTACCGATTCCTTTTCCCCGATAAGCATCACTTAGCGCAAAAAGTGCTAACTCAGCCGGATAGTGTTTATGATTCTTTTCCAATAAATGCTGATCGATTCCATGGACGCTACCAAAGATTCTTGCTGCTTGTCGTCCTTCCTTACAACAATACAAAGTGGCTAATGCCTTCAGCTGTCGTAATCTAGCCATAGCTGAACAAGTATGCTTTGCGATATTATTCACCAAAATAATACCCGCAGCCTTGCCATCTGCAAGCACTACTCTTGAATAGGTATAGTTGGTTAAACAGCTGCTTAAAAATACATTCGCAAGCTTATTGGCGGTTTTCGGACTGCAAAATTCATCGTAATGCCATGTCTTTCTGATAATTTCCACCAAATCTCGATAATCCTGTTTCCTATATTCTCGAAATTGCATTTTCATCGTTTCACTCCTTATCTTTTCTATTATCGTAAGCTATGATAAACTATACAGTAACTGTAAGGTCAAGAGGTATTTCAATGAAAACAAAGAAAAACAAGACACTAACTACTGCGCAATTTGCCAAGCTGCATGAGGTAAACAAACGCACACTTCATTATTACGATGAAATTAAGCTTTTTTCACCTAAAACCAAAAGTGAAGCAGGGTATCGCTATTATGATTTATCCCAAAGGCTTGATTTCGAATATATCCGCATGCTGAAGGAGCTTTCAATGAGCATTGAGGAAATCATTGCCTATCGTAAACAACCGAATACTAAGTCTTTTTTACAGCTTGCCGATTGCAAGATTGAGGAATTGGAGCATACAATAGAGTCCTTAAAGCGTACAAAGAAGGTTTTACAGGCAAAACGTGAACAAGCAATATTCTGTCAAAATTTACGAGATCAGGAAATACGTATCGAACATTGTTCACAAGAGGATATTTTATGCCTTCCGTATGACTTTGCTCAAGAAGATATTTCGCAGCTGTTTGTTTACATCAAGGAGCATTGGAGCATGGAACAGATACGAATGGGAATTGGCAGCTACATCTCTTTAGATAAACTTTATGCAAACGATTTTTCTATCTATGATGGTATTTTTTCTCCTGCTTTTTCTAAACAATCTCATAGTACATATAAACCCAGTGGACATTATTTATGTGGATATATAAAAGGAAGCTGGGATCGGCTTCCTAGTATGTATATCAAATTGTTAGAATATGCCAAAAAGCAGCATTTGCAATTAAGCGGTTATGCTTATGAAATAGGTCTTAATGAATTTCTTATTGCACAGCCTGATGATTATATTACGAAAATTGCAATTAGGATAAAGGAGTAAATCAATCTGTGTTATGTCATTTTTTACTGCAAGAGCATAAAATTCCTACTCTTTTATAATTATCAAAAACAGATGACATAACCCTTTATATCACAAAGAATCTGTCATCTGTTTCATATTTATACTCAGATATATTAGTTTTACTATTTATTTAACTAATGTTTAGTGTATCCCTTTCTTCGAATATAAGCAATTACCGCACCACTTAATAACAGCATAAAGGTGAATGCTAGCATATAGTCTTGTTGTCCGGTTCCCGGAATATCAGAGGTATTGTCTTGCTTTTCATCTACTTTTATAAGCTTAGATGCTGCTGATTTCAATTCCTCTACTACCGCATCTACCGTTTCCTGATTGACTTGATCATCTTGATAGATTTGATTAGCTCGATCTAATACACCTTTAAATACATTCCAACTTTCAGTGGTATAATCTTTCGCTTTATATGTATTGTATTTCTCCAATAATGCTTGTAATTCTTGCTTATCCGCTTTTTTATCCTCTTCTGTAATTGCAACTAATCCTTCTCTTGCACTCTTTAATTTAACCACGGCATCATTGATGGTATTCTGGTCTACATTAGAAGCTAATACCTCTTGTGCAAGCAGTAAAGCAGCTTCATAAGCTTTCCATGTACTTGAAGTAAATTTATCTTTCTGAAGATTTTCCTCAAGCAATGCGTCCACCAATGCTTGAAGCTGGGATTTATCGGTTGCATAAATCAGATTCTTTAAAACCTCATCATAAGCTTTTTGCAGCTCTTGAGCTGTTTCATCAACATTCTTTTGAGATAGTTTATGAGTAATATTTACATTTTCCGCTATCCTCAATTTCTCTGTCATTTTATCAATCAAGACTTGTGCCTTATTTAGTGAATCAGCAGTAAATTTAGTAAAATCCAATGTATTCACTTTTTCAATTATCGCTTGTAATTCTGTTTTATCCGCATCTTTCACGATAGAATCATAGGTTAGTCCATATCCTAACTGATACACAATTTCATCTGTGTATGACTTACTGCTAGGATCATATTTCGGAATATCAACAGGTAGCTTTCCAGAAGCTCCAAAAGTTCCTAAAATAACTTCGACCCCTCCTGTTAAATTCGGACTAAATGCCGCTGTTGCGCCAACAGTACCGCCACCAAAGGATTCTGTAATATCAAGACCTAATCCATTCGTCCCAAATACCGCTACAACAGCATCTGCCTTTGTAAATGCTTGAACATCATACGGGTGGTTTAAAGAAATAGCAACCGTTTGTTTACCAAGTCCTTCACAATAATCAATAAATAATTGTGGACAGGCAACTTTATATCCGCTAATATCAGTGGCACTGGAAATTTCCGAAGCATGTACTAACGTATCACACCAATCAAGCAAATCTCGATTCGTACCGTTAAATGCGCTGCCATCGGAATTGATGGCACTGTTTACCTTATCGTCCAAACCGGTCAGGTTATAGTGCTGTAAGATTTTATAATCTGCACCCTCCGGTATAATACCGGCTTTTTTCGCTCTTTCCCAAGCTAAAACAAAACGATTGTTGTTTCTTGAGTATGTAGAAGCAAATAAGATTTTAGAATTCTTCGTTAGCTTTAGTGGTAGTGTATTATTTTCGTTTTTTACAACGGTTACTGCATTTGCGGATATCAAACGTTCCGTTTCGCGATTTTTCACTGAGCCTACAACTTCTTTAGCAACAGCCTTCTTTTCTTCTAAGCTTTGTGTATCATTCGCTAAATCCATGACACCTCGATTCAACTTCAAAGTTATAATTCTCTCCACAGAGGCATTTAATTCTTCTTGTGATAATTTAATTCCGTTATAACCGTTTTCAGAAGTATAAGCTTCCACAAACGCATCAATCAAAGGCACTAGCTTGGATTCTACATCTGCCATAGATGCCATATCATTAAATGGGATATCCAAGATATCTACCCCTGCCTTAACAGCTAATAGATTTCTCTCATTAACATCAAAATAATTTGCAACACCGTCCATAGTCATAGAATCCGTTACGATAACACCATCAAATCCCATTTCACCACGCAATAAATCAGTTAAAATCTCGCGTGATAAGGTTGCCGGCGGACTTAAATATTCCTGTTTCTTATCAGAATAAATTTTCTCAGTTACAACATTCGGAAATTGAATATGAGCAGTCATAACCATATCCGTTCCTTGTTCAATTGCAGACTTAAATGGCACCAATTCTGTTGCATATAATTCTTCCTTTGTTGAATCAATGGAAGGAAGTCCTGTATGTGAATCTGTTGCGACATTTCCATGTCCTGGGAAATGTTTAGCACTGGTAGCTACATTTTTGCTTTGCACTCCTTCAATATAAGCATTAGCAAACTTAGAAACAATCTGAGGATCACTACTAAATGAACGCAAACCGATTACCGGATTATTAGGATTATTATTTACATCGGTAACCGGTCCGAAGTTCATATTCACACCAATAGCACTCAATTCACTACCGATTATTTCTCCCGCTTTAAAAGCATTTTCTACATTCCCGCTAGCACCTAAAGCCATATTTCCGGGCAGTGCCGTACCTCCTGTCAATCGGTAAACAATTCCTCCTTCTTGATCCGTACCGATTAACAACGGAATCGCATTTTTCCCTAAGCTTTTATCCATTGCAGCTCTTTGCAAACCATCTGTCAACTCTACATTGACAGTAGCATCGGGATCAAAATTAGCTGCAAATAATATGACACTTCCGATATCATAGTTCCCTATAATGTGATAGATTTCATCATTGATATTTTGTACTGATTTATAATGAGTCCCATCTTCCATTGTCCAACCACTTCTAAAGGACAACATCAGTTTTTGTCCGATTTTTTCTTCTAATGTCATCTTGCTTACAATTTCTTTTGCTTTTGCAGCATTTGTTGATGCATTAGCATGTGTCATACCATTTCCGAAAATACTAGATACAGCTAAAAAGAACGCACTTGCTGTTGCTACAATTTTTCTTCTATTAACCTTTTTCATTTTTAATAATATTTCCTTTCTTGACATCTATTTTAAAAACTCATGTAATAATAAAAATCAATCTTTATCTCTCTTTCATTCCTCCTTTTTTCACGTATCCCTAACTTCTTAAGAATCCTAAAAGAATTTAACTCTCCCCTCCTTTTATTCTTTTAAGCTTGTCGATATAACTGCTGTACATTTCAATACGACTTTTAAAGAATATTATCGCATTGATATGTTTTTATAGCTTTACTGCATTGTATTTATATAATCAATGATTTTATTCAAATATCTTAATTTTATATATATGCGTGGTATCTGTACTATTTGATTTCATTATACTCCTCTCACATATTTTCCGTCAATACGCTATAAACACTTATGATTATTAGGATTTGTTCATTTTATAATTTTTTAAAGCTTGTATCGTGTAGTTTTATATTGTACTAAAAAATGGTTCAAGAAGCCTTCAACAACCTATTTGTCTACGTTTCCCAAACCACAAATTTTTTCATTAACTTAGTAATAAATTATCATTTTTAGAAAGGAACAAATAATCCAATAAATATATGATATCCAATTTCCGCAATAGAAAAATGGTCCAAACCTCCAATTTCCGCACTGAAAAAAATAGCAAAATGTCCAATTTCCGCACGAAAGCTATTCATCATAGCTTCATAATACCAAAATCAGATCAATTATTTGCTCGTATAATTGCCACATTCCTACAATTACTTTTACAATCACACAAGCTGCATGATCAAAAAAAACAAAACCTTTAAAACAGAAAGAGCTAACAGCGTGATCCCTACAAACAAATACGACATTCTCTGAAAATACTTTCCCTTACTAATCAGATATGCCGAAAAACCGATAAGCAAAGGTTGAATCAGAATATGCGAAACCTTTACCTTCTCACCTAACACCTCTACCATGGCAGTATCCCCCGGATAACTAAAATACCCATAAAGCACCAACACAACAAGCGCAGCGACAATCAGCGCATTTCGCAATGCCTTTGAACGCAAACCCTCAACAAATTCATCATCATATTGCGTTTGGGCCTTTTCTAAAATTTCTTTACGATTCATCGTTTCCCCTCCCTTCTTCATCAAATTTCAGCTTAACGTAAGAAATCAGCAGAAAGCTTCGCTAATACGATTCCCAAAAGAACCGCACAAATCATCAAAACTGCTCGTATCAGCTTTTCCTTTTTATTCAATTCCTCCCAAGGCTTTCTTCCACTCATACCCTTTCCTCCTTTCGCCTTAATCAAAATAGAATAAATCTTCAAACTTCTGTTCCAAGGCAATGCAAAGCAGCAGTGCCAGCTTCGCCGTTGGATTAAACTGTCCTGTTTCAATCGAGCTGATCGTAATTCTTGATACCCCACTCATCGCAGCCAGCTCCGCCTGCGACAAGCCTTTCTCTTTGCGTGCCTTTCGAATATTATTTTTTAATATAAGTTCCTTTTTCATGAATAAAGCTCCTATACAATATTCTTCAATATATTAAGTTTTCTTTACACTTTTATTATATTCATGATAAGTAAACTTGTCAATAGGCTCAAGCTATATAAAGAAAAAACCGATATTTCTATCGGTCGTCTTTCATTATCCTTTCTATAAGATCACTCACACGCTCTGTATTTTTTCCATCGGTATGCTCCATAAAACGCTGTTGAAACTTACGCAAACGTTCTTCATCAAAATCACGTGTTTGTAAACATGCAAGCAGCTCTTTTTCACTTTCGCAAATATCCATAGGCATTTCTTCCTTATATTTAACATTAAAGCCAATCGTATGCGCATAGTCTTGATAATCCGAAGCATAACATACCGCCTTTTTATGCAACAAGCTATAATCAAACAAAATACTAGAGTAATCACTTACCAAGCAATCACAGCTACATAACAGCATATATAACTCCTCATCACTGACATTAAGGAAACGCTCCTGTTCTCCTAAGCTGATATTTTTTAATAAGGGGTGCATCTTATATAAAATAACCGTATCCTTAGGTAATTGTGCCAGTAGCTTTTCAAAATCAATCGTATCATAGCGTAAGCCATCAATAACATTCCCCCGAAAGGTTGGGGCATAAAGAATTTTATATTGATTTTTTAATTGCGGATACTTTTGATCAAAAAGAGCCTGTTGGCGATGAACATACGCTTGATCCATCAATACATCAACACGTGGCATTCCGGTAATTGCGATTTGTTCCTGCTTTACACCGAAGGCCTCACTATACGCCTGTGTCCAATAGCTGCTGTTTGCTAAAACAACGTCATAGTTTTTTACCGGATACTGACGTGTCGTAAGCTGATTTCCAAATTTTTTGATTGCTCCGCACGCATGCCATGTCTGCAATACATACGTTCCTTTACGTTTAAATTTTGTTACTACGAAATTATTATCGTTCAAGATGATAAGCTTAGAGGTATTGATTTCATATAGCTGTCGAAAACAATTCAACATATAGCGAAAATCATCAAGCAGACCTTTCTTAAAAACAATCAGATTATAATGCAGATCATAGCCTCCTCGCTTTTTCAAGCAGCGATCAAGAGCTAGAAAATCATGTTCCAAATGATCGGCGGTCATGGAAATAAAGGTAATCTTATTTGCTTTGATCGGTGTAAGAAAACGAAATAGATTGCATATCGAAAGCATTACTGTTAATACCATCTTCGCAAGTCCCATAATCCTCACTCCTTATGAAATACGATATCAATAACACGTTTTGCGGCCTTACCATCTTCACAGCTGCAAAAGCGTTCATAAAAGGCTTGATAAGCTGTTTCATCGTACGCATCTTGCTTCACTGCGGCTAACAGCTCATCTTCATTTGTATAAATATCACCCGGTAAATCCTTATGAATATCCAAATAGAAGCCTCGCAAATCATTGGCATATTCCTCAATGTCATACATATAGAAATAAATTGGTCTTTTTAAAATTGCATAATCAAAGAAAACACTGGAATAATCGGTAATCAGCATATCACTTATGACATACAGCTCCCGAATATCCGCTTCTGCCGGTATCGAATATAAGAATCCCTGTAAGGAGCTATCTTTTTCGTAGGTGTTGATGATTAAATAATGCGGCTTAAAGACAACGATATATTCTTCTCCTAAGATTTCCTTCCACTTGTGAAAATCTGCTTTCAGCTCAAACGTATAGCCACTTGCCACATAAGAATTATCACGCCATGTCGGTGCATATAAAACAATCTTTTTATCCTTAGGAAGCTGATATTTTTCTTTCAGCCTTTCCATTTCTTCCTTTGTTGTATTACATATAAAATCATTGCGTGGATAACCGGTTTCGATCAGACGTTCACGTTGGATACGAAAGGCACTTTGAAATACCTCCGTACAAAAACGATTTGGTGATATCATGTAGTTATAGCGCGCCACATCAATATCATAGGACTGTGTCATTTGCGCAAAGCTGACTGCCGAACGATAAAAAGTCATATCCTCAGCCGCTTCTATATCATGTGCCAAGCGCTTTAAAGGAGTTCCATGCCAGGTTTGTAAATATATCTGCTCTTCTTTTTTCGCAATGTAAGTGGGCATCTTACAGTTAATGATCCAATACTTCGCCTTGGACATATAATAGAAATAAGAAAAACTAAAGTATTCCTTGACCTCGGCACCCGGAATCGTGATTTGCTTTTGCTTATGCTTTTTGATAAACCAAATAAAACGATATCCTTCAAAGCGTGGATCTTGACGCATTGCTTCATAAATGGCTCGTGGATTGTCCGAATAGCCACGCCCATGGAACGCAATAAAAATAACAAGCTTAGGATCCACCTTTACCATCTTATAGGTCCACCTGTAAAGTATTCGGATTACTCGACCAACCCACTTTTTAACGATTTGCAAAAGCCTCATATCCATTCTTCCTTTCGTTAATAAACCAATCTTTTAACAATTATCTTCGTACAACGATCAAACACCTCAGCCATAAGAAAGCATACAACCAATGTTCCGAAAAAATATATGATCGTATATTCCTCATGCAGTCCGATTGCTTTTCCGACAATCATCGGAATACGCTGTAAAATATAAATACTGAAAATATGCTTACCTAGCCATAAAAGCATAGGACTATGGAAATGTAGAAACATCGAGGCGACATTTACGCATAATACAAAACAAATGGCATGTAAGATATAAAACAGTATATTTCCTCGGAAATAGTGAAAAATTAAAAAACACATTCCAAAGATCAATAAGCCGATTGGTGCCTGCCATGGCTTATGTAACAGCCATTGATCAAAGCGTTCCTTATAAGCACCATAGGTTAAACCTACCCAATAGCATAGGAAGGTATTATACCAACGCGTACCATTTTGATACTCTGCCAGAAACAGCATCGCCATAAGGGATAATCCTAGCATCATACCAAGAAAGCGACGCTGCTTGCCTTTGGTAACGATATAAGCAACGAAGCTTAAGCCATACAACAGCAAAATATCAAACAAATACCAGTTGCTGTTTCCGATGCTTTTCCAACCAATGCAGGAAGCTATGATACGTCCGAACGAATAATCCTTGTCAAGCACCCACCCAAGAATCGCAAACAATACAATCGCAACAGAGAAATTAATAATCAGTTCAATCATCTTTGTCGGCAGCTTATTTACATAATTCAATCCTTTTTTACGTATCGAGATCATGACTCCGTATCCCGAATAAAACAGAAATGTCGTTACGACCAACTGTTTCATAAACTCACGAAATTCCATATAAAAATCACTATATGGAAAAGAGGAATTCAGTGTACTAATAAAATGACTCAATAAAACCAAGAACACGAAAATTCCGTTGATTTGTATAGTTGTGTCTCTGGAAATATAGGCTTCATTGCAAAACCTTAGTCGAATCCCCGTTAAACATAACAGGAAAAACACAATAAGTACAATGGTCATAACTACCTCACGAAAGAATATGATCCTGCTTCAACATATTTACCAAACGCTCGGTATTGTTTCCGTCATGGAAGCTAACAAGCTGCCCATAACGCTTTTGATACAGCGGATTTTGCGGCTGTTCATAATTTTGCTTAATAACTGCTTCAAGCTGCTTTGGTGAATAACAAATATCGCCATAAGCATTTTCTTCATTCAGCATCAGCTTGGTTGAAGGTCCATAGGCTTCCATACATTCCGCTTTTTCTTCCCAATAGAAGATAACATTGCTGCCACGATAATACGCATCATAGGCAATAGAGGAATAATCGGTAATCAAAACCTTGGTTTGTTTGAGGATATCATCGTATTTATCCTCTGCATTTAAATATTTGCGTAGTGGAAAATCCGTATCCTTTAAAGCATCATAGAAAAGTGGGTGCGGTAGGATAACCACCTTATCCTGTAATGCTTCAGGAATGGCATCGAAGATACGACAAAGCATTTGATAATATTTTGTACTTTGAAAATCATAGCGTGCTTCATTGTATTCCCACGGACGCCATGTCGGCATAATAACGATTTTATCGGCATCTTCCTTCCATGTATTGCGATCAAACTTCGGAAGTCCGCATACATAAAGCGTGTCCGGATCATAATGTCCCAACTCGATAAAATGCTGTGCTTCCTTTTGACTGGAAACGACTACCCGATACTTTCCATCAGTTTTTAATGGCTTAAAAAATCTTCTGGATTCGGAATCCAAGGAAACCATATACATAACTCCATGCTGTAAAAAGACATAATTGATCTTGCGGCTTGCCAGCTTTTTCAAGGCATAACGGTTTGCCACACGCAAATCAATCGCATGTACCAAGGCCTCGGAGCCTAAGAAAGTCTTGGCTTTAAAAAACAAGAAATAATGCTTAAAGCTTGCCTTATCCACAATATTTTTTTGATATTTTTCCGCAATTACACTACGATGTGGATAGTCCTTATCCAATATAAAGTAAGCATGCTTATAGCCTTGATCAATCAGCTTTTCATACAGCACCGATGCACTTTCTTCATAACGACTGCTTTCCTTTTCATAGAGTACAAGCAGCTTAGGAAGTGGTACAAGCTTTGCCAAGAAATAGGCAAATGTCATTTTCAGCTGTTGATTGGCACTGTCGCTTACATTGCGCTTACGCACCGTTAAAAACAAACGATTGTTGATACTTTGGCGGAAATACGCACTGGTTTCGCTTGCTTCATAAATTTGAATCGGTCCACGCTTATTTTTTCCCTTACGCAAATTGCTCAGCTTATAGCTCATGCCACGTAAATAACCATAACCCTGTGCGTCCTCATAATACAAATTTACTCGATTTTGAATTTCCATGGACTTCATATCCTCATGTGGCACACACAGCTTCATCGTTGTGATACGAATTGCCTTGCCAAGACGAAGTCCCTTTGTCAAATGCGCATCATATACATGCTCACCAATCTTAACTTTTAAGTTTTTAATCGAAAACGGCAAAATCGTATAGGCAAAGCATATTGCCGATAGCTGAAGTCCTTGCTTTTTATTTGCAAAATGCTTCCATAAGATGCCCATTTTTAAGCATTTGTTGTAATAGATGTGCTTATCTTCCTCTTTCCATAATGCATGCACATCATCAAAGCGATGGTCGATGATCGTATCATAGTTTTCTTTAAAGTAATGATACATGACATGATAGATTCCTCTGCGCGCAACGATTCCCATAACATTGTTATGCTGAATATGCGCTTCCTTTTCACAATGAAAGGTAGACAGCACTCGGTACATGTAGTGTGGATTGCCGGCAAAATAAATCACCTTTTGTGGCTCTAAACCATAAAACATACGGTTTCTTTCGCGTTCAAAACTGGCACGAAGCTTGCCCTTTAGCTTTTTATCGAAATAACCAAAACGCATTTTCATAGCGGCAATAATTTTTACAGGCAATGAAAACTCAAATTTATTAACGACTGCATAGTAGCTAACACTGCGATTAAGCTGTTCCAACAGTTCTCGCTTTTGTTTATGCATTTTCCCATGAAAGGAAACGACGATATTTTTATCCGGCATTTCCTCTTTCAACTGCTTCAAATATGCAAGCAACAACTCATTTAGCTGCTTATTACGCAGCTTTCCACCATAAACTAGGACAGTTTCTTTTCCATTACAAGGAGCCTGTTCAATATGTAATCCATCACGTTTTCCATGAATCAGCAAGTCCAATAACATAGCCGGTGTTTGCTTATCGGCAAAGGCATGGTATTGTGATAAAAATTCATGATAATCACATGTCTTACCAGATGTATGAATTTCCTTCATCAACTCATCGACACTGCAAACCATTGGAAACGGCAGATTTTCGATTGGAAAATACGTACCACGATCGCGCATATATTCTTCTAAATCGTAAGTGAATAAAACAATCTTTTTCTTTGTGATTGCAAAATCAAAGAATACACTGGAGTAGTCGGTAACAAGCATATCGCATAACGCAAGAAAATCATAAGTTTCATATTCACTTGGAAACGGCTTGATATGCTGATAGTTAGAAAAATCCATCGTATTGCCAATCAAAAAGTGTAAATTCACGTAGAAAACTTCCTCATCGCTTAGCTGTGCATCAAGTTTTTTGAATATTCCCTCTAAAATTTCCTTTTGACTTGCGCCATTGGCACTTCTTCCAAGCCCTCGCCAAGTCGGCATGTAAGCAATCAGCTTCTTATCCGATAAACCTAGTTTGCTTCGCAAGGCATCGCTTTTTTCCTGATCTAACAATGCCATATTGCGTGGATAATCGGCTAATACGATTTCTCCCTTATAAAGATTTTCCAACATATAATCCTTCATGAATACATCTTTGGTAAATGTATTGGGGAAAAGCGCATAGTCGCACATCAAATAGTTTTTCTGAATATTCGCCAAACTGGCAGCATTTTTCAGATCGGAAATACCTAAGGTCTTTAACGGTGTTCCATGCCACGTATTCATATAAACCTGCTGTTCACGCTTCAAAAAGTAAGGTGGGAAGGAATTATCCGTCATCAAATATTTTGCACAGGCTAAATATTTCTTGTATTCATCGCTGTTTCGAATCGTTAAAATCAGCGGATATTGATAAAAAGCAAAGCGCACCTTTGCCTCCTCTAGGTTTTCCTCTGTTACAACATAGACAACCTTATATCCCACATACGCTTTATTTTCAAAAAGCTCACGAGCCATCGCAAGCATATTGCCATTAAGATTTTTCCCCTGTCCGGCCTCTAACAAAATACACTTCTCATCAAGAGGAAGCTTACAGTATTTTTGATAAGCATTGGCCTTCAGCTTTTTCAATACCTTCTTAATTCCCATGTTAAAACCTCGCTATTTCTTCAATTCGTCCTTTAGCTGTGTGGTGCTGATTCCCTCGGTACGTGGCAAATATACGACCTCGCAATACTCCTTTAAGAAATCAAATTTTCCTTTCCAATCATCGCCCATAACAAAAACATCGACATTGTACTTCTGTACGTCCTCCACCTTTTGTTCCCAACACGTTTCCGGGATCACCTTATCCACATAGCGAATTGCCTCTACGATTGCCATGCGATCAACATCTTTGATCTGGCATACCTTCCCCTTACCAAGATTAAATTCATCACTGGATACCGCTACGATCAGCTCATCTCCTAATGCCTTGGCACGCTTTAATAAATTCAAATGTCCGATATGAAACAAATCGAAGGTTCCATACGTAATTACTGTTTTTTTCTTTTCCATCATTCCATCTCCTATTTTTTTGTCTTTATGATACGTTTTTCAAATTTCGTATCTCGCTGTTGCTTCTTTTCCTTCTCACTCAACGCATTATAAGCATCAACATAAGCCGAGTAATGCTCACATACGGTATTAATATCGCCTAGCTCCTTCAGCTCTCCGCCTTCGATCCACATGCCTGTATGGCAGAAGCTTTTGACCTGAGAAAGCGCATGCGAAATAAAGAAGATCGTTTTTCCTTCTTCATCACGCAGCTTTTGCATACGCTTCATACATTTTTGCGCAAAGCCCTTATCGCCGACAGACAATGCCTCATCGACAATAAAGATGTCCGGATTTAACGCCAACGAAATGGAAAATCCAAGTCTTGATTTCATTCCACTGGAATATTTCTTAACCGGCTGATACAAAAAATCCCCTAACTCCGCAAACTCAATAACACCTTGCTTGATTTTTTCTACCTCTTTTTTCTTTAAACCCAAAAGAGCTCCCTTTAATTCGATATTTTCCTCACCGGTTAATTGGGCATTCAAACCGGTATTGATCGCAATTAACGCCTGTTCACCATTTACGATCATTTCACCGCCATCATGATCGCTGATACCCGCCAAAATCATCGAAAGCGTTGATTTACCGGATCCATTTGTTCCCAAGATACCGACACAATCTCCTTTTTTAATTTTAAAGTCAATTCCCTTTAAGGCATAAAACTGTTGATTGCCCTGCTTCTTTCCCTTCTGTTTCAAACGATAGATTTTCGATACATCTTTCATAACTACCGCATATTCATCATACGCATTCTTATTCTTCAACATCAAAAACCCTCCTTAGATCAAATCAATCAGTTTCTTTTTAAACTTATACATCAGCATGCTTCCAATAACAAGCATCGCAATTACCACAATCCAAAAATACAGTCCTAATAGTGGGTGGGCAAGCGGGCCTTTGCCAAAGAAAACAGAATCTCGATATCCCTGCACGATGTAAAACACCGGATTGAGCTTCATCACAAATTCCACTAAGGGAACCTTTGCCCAATAGGATACCGGAAACAGCACGCCGGATAAATACAGCAGCATGCGCATCAAGGAGGTAATCAGCTTTTTGACATCACGCCAAAGCATCGTCAATACAGAGGTAATCAACGCAATCGCCTCCACCAAAGCAATCGCCGCAATCATATAATAAAGAATACCCAACCAATGAAGCTTGGGAAAATAACCATATAAAAACAAAACAACAAGTGCAATCGCAAGCATACAGAAATGATTAAACAATTCCTTAAGTACCACCGTCATCGGCAAAACGCTAATCGGAAACTTCATTTTGGTAATTACATTCACCTTGGAAAAAATAGCACTGCAGCCATGCACGATACAAGGCTGAATATACCACCAGGCACAAAAGCCGACAACAACCCAAGGCAGATACGGGATTCCTTCCATATCGCCACGCCCCATGGCTAAACCAAACACCAAATAGAAGGTAATGATTTGAATGGCAGGAGATGCAAAATTCCAAAACATTCCAAACTTGGAATCCCGCATTTCACCAAGCATCTCATATTTCGCAATACAAAAAATTCGATATAAATTCGTTATATTTTCTTTCAATACATAACGGATACTTTTCAGCATACTGCCCAACTCCTTTACACATAAGCATACATATATAAAAAAACAGGATAAACCTATTTTATTATACATCATGAAATACTCCTTGCCCACTTATTTATGCGCTTCATCTCTTAAAATTATCTTAAACAATACAGCAGAACAAAGAAACAGCCTATGTGTAGGCAGCAAAACAACAAAATCAGGAGCATAAAAGCCGGTCGTAAACAAAAAGCCATACTGCCCGATTTCCTTTTATCAAACGGTGTCGATATATGAATTCTTTACAAAATTGTCAGAAATTAAGTAATGCCTCTTGTTTTAGGGAATGATAAAATGAAAAAGTAACACACGTCATTTGCGATCCTTTTCATTATCTTATGACCGCAAAACAGAAAGGAATTATGGATAAAATGGGAATTGATAAAATAAAAAAAATACTGTATATCCTATTTCATATTTTATTCAGCATTACCTTTACAGGTGTATTCTTCATTGTAATCAAGCATCAGGAAAGCAGTACAGATAGAATTTTGATGTTACTTTCCACAGGTTTTTTTATGCTGCTCATACTTTTCCTGTATTGGTTTATCATAAAATCCCGCTGCTGCTTCCCCATAAATAAAAAAACGATCGGTATCCTGTTTGCTATATTTTTCTGCATTCAGCTTGGATTGGGAATGCTGCTGATGGTCAAACCGAGCTGGGATTTCGGTCATGTCTTTGATGAAGCCGTAGCTTTAACAAAAAACAATAGCTGGGAAATTTCAAATATCCGCTATTTTTTAAGATATCCCAACAATCAGTTTTACCTATTAACTTTGACCTGCTTATATAAGCTACTGTCGATCTTTCACATCGGCAATTATATCGCTGCCGGTATTCTGATAAACATTGTACTGACCGACATTTCCTTAGTTATCCTCTGCCTTGCCGTAAAAAAGCTTTGGGGCAAAAAAAACGCTGTATTCGCTTTGCTGCTATCCTTTCTATGCCCTGCCTATATAACGTATTTACCGATCTTTTATACCGATACTTTCCCCTTGCCCTTGATGAATACGATTCTGCTTTTGTATATCGTAATTTTAAAGGAAACAGACAGAAAGAAATTATTGGGCTATGGCATTCTGCTCGGCTTCTCTGTTTTTCTCGGCTTTGAACTAAAGGCAACCGTAGTCATCGTATTGATAGCCGCAATCCTTCATGTATTCTTTGTTTCCGGCATCAAAAAAACTGCTGTCATCGCTGTTTCATGCCTTGCCTTTTTCGGCAGCATCAAAATTTACGACTATGCCTTTGAAAGCTCCAAAATGCTTGATGATTCACTCTACGATACATACAACTACCCCTATACGCATTGGGTCATGATGGGGCTGAGAAATCCGGGTGGCTACAATGTGCATGATTATAAATTTACCAAATCCTTCCCTACCCGCCAAGCAAAAACAGATGCAAACATCGCACAAATCAAAAGTCGGATTGCGGAAATGGGATTTAGCGGAATGCTGGATCATTTGGGTCAAAAGATTCATTATACTTGGGGAGATGGAGCGTTTTTCAGTCAGAAGCTGTTAGAGCGAAAGCCATTGACACAAGGAGTTGTTCGTGAAATCGTTACCGAGCACGGAGCCTATTTTTCCGTTTATCAAATCATCGTAAACGGTATCCAATATGCCATAATTCTTTTATTGAGCATTTCCGGATTGGCAGGCATTTACAAAATAAAGCATGATGGGGAAATGGACTTCATAAGCTTTATAAGGCTATCCGTATTTGGCTTATTTGTATTTCTTTTGATTTGGGAATCAAAATCCAAATATCTGGTTAATTTCCTGCCTTTTATTTATTTTGTGGCAATCGACGGTGTTCGATTTATATTCGATAAGAAAGAAGGAATAAAGCATGACACAACTAGGAATCGTAATTCCTTGCTACAACGAGGAAGCGGTATTCAAGGATACCCTTGCACAGTTAAGCGAACTGATGCATGACCTCATAAACCGAAAAGCAATTGCACAAAACAGCTTTCTTTTGTTTGTGAATGATGGCAGCAGCGATACAACCTGGGATTTGATTGAAGCCGCCTGTGCAAACGATCCACTTTGCAGAGGTATCAAGCTGGCAAGAAATGTCGGACATCAAAATGCACTCTTAGCAGGATTGCATCATGTAAAGGATCAATGTGATGCCGCCATCAGTATCGATGCCGATTTGCAGGACGATATCAATGTCATAGTGGAGATGATTCGTAAATATGAGGAAGGCTGTGAAATCGTCTATGGCGTGCGCAGTGAAAGAAAAACCGATACCTTCTTTAAAAGATTTACCGCACAGAGTTTTTATAAATTCACTCGCTTCATGGGTGTAAAGCTGATATATAACCATGCCGATTATCGTTTGATGGGAAAAAGAGCATTGCAGGAGCTTGCGAAATATGACGAACGTAATTTGTTTTTACGCGGCTTGACCTCCTTGATCGGATTTAAAAGCGATTGTGTGTATTATGCAAGAAAAGAGCGCATGGCAGGAGAGAGCAAATATCCGCTAAAGAAAATGATCAGCTTTGCCTTTGACGGCATTACCTCCTTTAGTGTTAAGCCGATTACCTTTGTATTGTTTTTAGGCTTATTCATCGTTGTATGCTCTTGCTTCGCTTTCATATATATCCTAGCCTCCTATTTCTTCGGCTGGACAATTCCCGGGTGGTCCTCCATCATGCTCTCCATTTGGTTTTTAGGAGGCGTACAACTGCTCTCCATCGGTCTTATCGGAGAATACATCGGGAAAATCTATGTGGAAGTGAAAAGACGTCCTCGCTATGCGATTGAAAAGCTTGTTGGTGAACATGATGATGCAAATATTTCATAAGTATAAAGAAATGATTTTGTATATATTCTTCGGAATATGTACCACTGCTGTAAATATTGTCGTATATTACATCAGCTTTTATTTCCTTTCATTAGGTACTTCCATCAGCACCATTCTCTCTTGGCTGCTCTCTGTCATTTTCGCATATCTTACAAATAAGCTTTGGGTCTTTAACAACAATGCCACATCAAAGGGTTCGATCATAAAAGAAATCGTGTCGTTTTACGGCTGTCGTTTGGCAACCGGTGCTTTGGATCTATGCTTCATGGTAATTTTTGTTGATTGCCTGCATTTCAACAATATGCTGATGAAGATACTTTCCAATGTGATAGTAGTGATATTGAATTACATCTTCAGTAAGTTTTATATTTTCAAGAAGTAGCTGTATTTGATGTATCCATGTATTCGCAAAAAAATATCTACATATATAAAAAGCAGATGATTGCAAGGGTTCTATTCCTGTTATCATCTGTTTTCAATTCGTTTATAGATTGTATGTAACAATCAAATCTCACTCTGTTCTTCTTTATTTATCCAATGATGTGCCATAAGAAATCAAGAACTCTTTTTTATAAATTTCCTTTGCTTGTCCTACTGTCATAATTTTACATTTCACACCTTCATTTAGCTCCTCAAACTCTTTTTTGGTAGTTTCGGCATCGGTAATATCACTATGTAAGAAGCCTCCCTCATTGACCTGCACTACAAGCTCATCGTCCTTCAAGCCGGGAAACAGGTGCTTGTCCAATGTCTTTAACGTAGTGCCTATTTCCTTTTCCACTTCAAGCTTTTGCAATCTCTTTCCCTCTGCTAAAATTTCAGTAATGAATAAAGCTGAGAAACCTAATACGAATACCAGACTTAATTCCTTCTTCATAACCTTTATCTCCTATACTTACATAGCATATAGCTATGTAAACCTATTCTTGCAATTCCATTATAGTTTCAAAAATAAATCTCATGAGCCTTTACTGTTGCTTCTTCTTATTTAACATCTCATTATAGCTTTGCACCAATTCACGTTTACAAATTTCTTTCGCCTCTTTTACGGTTACAATTTCACCCTCAACATCTCCATTTAATGCTTCAAAGCTTTCTTTCGTAATTTGAGGATTGGGGTTTCCATCATATAAGAAGCCACCCTCATTTATGCGTACCATGAATTCATCGTCTTTCAATCCGGGAAACAGTATTTTTTCATATTCCTCTAATTCAAGCTTCCAAAGCTCCCCCACTTGTTCACATTTTTCCAAATTCACTAATTTAAGCTTACTAATTACTCCGCCAAATCGTTCACCAATCGTTTGATACAAGCTCTGTTGATTGGTTGGCTTTGCTGAAATCGTAGTAATCGGTAAAGCTAACAACCCCAGGATAAATACCGAACCTAATACCTTTTTCATAAATTCTTTCTCCTTACCAATTTTCATAATTAGAATACCTTGGTCATCAAGTTATGAAACTTTCTTCCTTTCATAAATTTGCTCCTTTTCAAATAAACGAAAAAACTACCTCTTTTACACCTTACGATATATCCGCAGAAATAGCAAATTACGATTTCTTAAGAAATAGCTTTACGATAATATAAAAAATCGCATGATGTTATATCATACGATTTCCTGTTTATAAATCAATTTCGGTTTTTAAATCACGAAGCATCAGCCTTTTAGCCGATTCACTTGGTTCTGCCCCTTCAAATAATACATGATAAATTTCACTTACGATTGGCATATCAATTCCCATCTTCTCCGCTGTTTCATGCACTGCCTTGGCTGTTCGTACTCCCTCTACCGTCTTGGTATTGTTATCCCAGAAGTATTTGGCACTGTTATGCTTTCCGATTTCATAACCTGCTTGGAAGTTTCTTGAATGCTTGCTTGTGCAGGTAACAATCAAATCGCCGATTCCGGTCAATCCCATAAATGTTTCTTTGCGTCCGCCCATCGCCATTCCATAACGTGTCATTTCCATAAGTCCACGTGTGATAAGCGCTGCTCTTGTATTATCTCCATAACCTAAGCCGGATAACACTCCACTTGCAACCGCAATCGCATTTTTAATCGCTACACCGACCTCACTGCCGATTTCATCATTGCCGGTATATACACGCAAATACTCATTGGAGAAGGTTTCCTGTACGATTTTCGCATCTTCTTCATTTAAAGATACCGCACAAATCGTTGTCAGCATGCGAATAACTACTTCCTCTGCATGACTTGGTCCAATCAGTGAAACTACGCTACTTAAATGCTCTTCACTGATATTTTTACGAATGACACAGGACATACGTTCAAAGGTTTCCGGGTGAAATCCCTTGGAAGCATTCACTACAATCGTTTTCTTATTCAACAAAGGATCGATTTGTTTACATACACTTTCTATCGCAATCGTAGGTACGCTTAACAACACGATATCCGCTCCTCGAACAACCTCGATATCTGTTGTTGCACGTAAGCTTGAATGAATTTCCACGTCATCGAAATATTTTGAATTGCGATGATTCTCATTGATATCCCTGATTTCTTCCGCACAGTTTCCATAGATGGTAACATCGACTTGATTATCACATAAAACCTGTGCCAATCCGGTTCCCCATGAACCACTGCCAATTACTACGACCTTCATATTATCACTGCCTTTCTTGCATTGACAACATTATACACATCTTAGCGCTATTGTGCAAATCTTATTCCTTGCCCTTTTTCGCTCGCAGCTTATGCTCCAACAGAACACCGCCAAAGGCAGGGACATCAACACGAATGCTTTGTTCCTTGGCATTGCATTCTTCTTTTACACTCTTATACTTTTTCAATTCATGAACATTGCCGCCATACATTTCCGATTCGGTATTCAGTATTTCATGATAAACGCCCTTCATCGGAACACCGAAGGCATGTGCATCGTAGCGATTTGGTGAGAAATTCAAGATAACGATATAAATACCTTGCTCGCTCTTACGCATATAACTAAACAAATTCTGATCGGCATTATCCGCATCGATCCACTCAAAGGACTGCCAATCATAATCATTTTCATACAATGCCGGAATACTCGTATAAAGCTTTCCTAATCTGGCAAAATAGCGATTAAAGGCATCATGGATCGGATAATTCAAAAGTGTCCAATCGCATTCCTTAGTTTCGTCCCATTCACGAAAATGTGCCAATTCGTTTCCCATGAAATTTAACTTCTTTCCCGGGTGTGTAAACATATATAAATACAAGGTTCTAAGCTGTTTAAATTTCTCCTCATACGTTCCCCAAATTTTATCCACGATCGTCTTTTTACCATGAACAACCTCATCATGTGAAAATTCCATGATAAATTTTTCGGAATAGAAATACGCCATGGAGAAGGTTATATCATTATGATGCCATTTGCGATACACCGGGTCCTTTTCCAAATATTTCAAGGTATCATTCATCCAACCTAGATCCCATTTATAATCAAAGCCCAATCCTCCATCGATTGTCGGAGCTGTTACCTTTGGGAAATCACTGGAATCCTCCGCTATCAGCATGACCCCCGGATAGCTATGATGTAAATTGTAATTCATACGCTTGATGAAGTGTAAAGCCCCCTCATTCTCGCCTAGATCCTTATTGCCATGCCAATGAATAACATTGCTGATGGCGTCCATGCGCAAACCATCGACATGATATTTATCAATCCAAAAACTTGCGGCAGACATTAAGAAGGAGCGAACTTCTTCACGCCACAAATTAAAGTTTGCAGTGCCCCATTGTGAATCGGCATCTACCGCCTTTTCATATTCATATAATGGTGTTCCATCAAAATAAGATAAAGAAAAGTCATCACGTACAAAATGTACCGGTACAAAATCCATAATCACTCCGATGTTCGCCTTATGCAGCTTATTGATCAGCGTTTGTAAATCACGTACGCTGCCATAGCGACTGGTTGCACTGAAATATCCACTGCACTGATATCCCCATGAACCATCAAATGGATATTCGTTTAGCGGCATCAGCTCGACATGAGTAAAGTAGTGAGCTTTTAAATAGGCTATCAATTCATCGGCAATTTCCGCATAATTCACCCATTCCTGATCACTGTTTTTCTTCCAAGAGCCAAGGTGCATTTCATAAATATTCAAAGGCTTATCCATATTGATACTACGCTTATCAAGCCATTTTTGATCGCTCCATTTCATCGCATCTAAATCGGCGACAATACTTGCGGTATTGGGACGAAGCTCCGAATAAAAGGCATACGGATCCATTTTATCCACTACACGTCCGGTTGCCTGTGTAACACGATATTTATACATATCGCCCTCACATACACCGGCAATAAAGATCGACCAAACTCCTCGCTCGTCCTTACGCTTCATTTCATGTCCTTCACAGCTCCAATCATTAAAAGAGCCGATTACCTGTACACTTTGCGCATGTGGTGCATAGGTTGTAAAACGTACGCCCTTTTTATTTCTTTCCACACATAAATGAGCACCGAAGATTTCGTACGCATGGATATCATTTCCTTGATAATATTCTGTTAATTTCAACTGTTTCATCTGACGACCTCCCGTCCTATCTCTATCTTCTATTTTACCTCATTTACACAATAAAAAATAGTATTTTTCCTCTCTTATATAACTTTTTGTAAAGGGTTACAGCATTTGCTTTATAATAGCGGCTTACAAGCGAAAAAGGTGAAACCTTTACGTTCCACCTCATCGAATTACTTAATTAAATCATCAATTGCCTGTTGATAAGAAAGTGTCTTTTCATGAGCATCTTCTAAAGAGCTTCCCTTGATACAATAGTAGAATTTACACTTTGGTTCGGTACCGCTTGGTCGAATCGCAATCCAACTGCCATCTGCCAAGTAATACTTCAAGACATCGGATTTCGTAAAGCCGGTTAATTCAAATTCCTTTCCGTTTTCCACCACACGACATTCCTTATAGTCCTCAAAGCGTACAACCGCACTGCCACCTAAATCTTGCAGCTGTGTTTTACGTAGGGTTGCTAAAATCTCTTGAATACGCTGTGCACCTTCCTGCCCGGCAAGCGTCAAGGATTTTTGACTTTCTTCATAATATCCCAATTCGGCATATAAATCATACAGCACATCAACCAAGGTCTTACCTTGTGCCTTGTAGTAACAAGCTGCCTCTGCCAACATCAAGCATGCCTGCGGAGCATCTTTATCACGTACAAACGGCTGAATCAAAGAACCATAACTTTCCTCATAGCCAAAGACATACTGTTTTTCATTGGTTGCTTCATATTTCGCAACTTTTTCCCCGATAAATTTAAAGCCGGTCAGCGTTTTTTCTGTTGCTACTCCGTATTTATCCGCAATCTTTTCACCAAGATCACTTGTTACAACGGTATTAAACATTACCGGATTTGGAGGCATTTGATTCTTTGCCTTTAATTGAGAGAAAATATATTCAATCAAAACCGCACCGCTTTGATTACCGGTCAATAGCTTATACTCTCCATGATGCTTCACTCCGACACCCATACGATCGGCATCGGGATCACATACTAAGATAATATCCGCAGCTTCACGCTTTGCATATTCTAATGCCAATTCATACGCTCCTGCTTCCTCCGGATTCGGCGTTGGTGTATTTGAAAAATCCGGATCCGGAGTGCATTGCTCCTCTACTGCCACAAAGTGATAGCCGGCACGTGTATACACCTCTTTTACCGGAATGTTCGCAGTTCCATGCTCCGGTGTAAAAATAATCTTTACATCGTCTTTTGCGATTTGCGGATTTAACTGAAGACCCAATACCTTTTCATAATAGGCTTCATCTACTTCCTTACCAATCACATGGATCAGCTGTTCTTGTTCAGCAGTCGGATTGGCACATAACGCAAGTTCATCTTCCACCGCATTCACACGTTCAATAACCTGTTCAGCCAAATGAGGAACCAACTGACAGCCCTTTTCATCATATAGCTTGTATCCGTTATACTCCTTTGGATTATGCGAAGCCGTTACCATGATTCCCCCGAAGCAATGAAAATGACGAACTGCAAAACTTAGTTCCGGAGTCGGACGCAGACTTTCAAATACATAAGAGGTAATACCGAAGGTTGCTAACATCTTCGCACTGTCCATGGCAAATTCATAGGACATGTGTCGATTATCATAACCAATTGCAATACCGCGCTTTTTTGCTTCCTCACCATGTGCACAAATATATTGTGCAAAGCCGGCATTTGCCTTTCGAATGGTATGCAGATTGATACGATTGGTTCCCGGACCTAAAAGTCCTCGCATACCTGCCGTACCGAATTCAATTGTTGTATAAAATGCATCGTTTTTCTCCTTCTCACTCATATTGGCAAGAACCTCTTTATAAGAAGGATCTAAATTCGGGTGATGCAGCCATTTCTCATACACTTCATTTACCATATTCAATCATACTCCTTTTCCCATATATAGTATCTTTATTATAGCACACCCAAAGCAAAAATACTCTTTCTTCCAAGAAAAATGTAAGCGATTTCTATTTTATCTGATTTTTCCCTCACATTTTTATCATTTCTTCGATTTGTAAAAGAAAAAGGAGTCTAATGACTCCCTTATCCCTCATTTTTAAAAATTAACCGATGATTTTCTGAGCGCGTAGTACTTCTTCGATAGAAGCGATAGCTGAGTCTTCATCATCTCCATTACAAGTGATTGTAATTTCTGACTGTGTAGGGATACCTAATGACATAACACCCATGATAGACTTCATGTTAACTTCGCGTCCCTTAAAAGAAATGTTAACTTCACATTTGAATTTGCTAGCTGCGTTTACTGCAACAGTAGCAGGACGTGCGTGTAATCCAACTGGATCGATTACAGATACAGTAATTTGTTTCATTTTCTATTCCTCCTGAAATTTACTTTTTACAATACTTATTTTACCCCATTTTAATAACACTTACAATCTCATTTTCATATTTTTTAAAGAAAATTTGCCTTAAAGCATACAAAAAAGGAGGTTTTGTAAAAATAGCGTTTATAACCGCTTTACTTCCTTACGAAGAAAATCATCGACATTGACAACCTTAATCCCTGCTTGATGGCATAATTGCACAAAAACACCATTGTCGTTAATCAAGCGTCCTTGAAAGCTGCCATCATAAATCTTGCCACAGCCACAGCTCGGACTACGTGGTTGTGTAATTACTACTTGAGCATTTGCCTCTTGGATTTGCTGTAACGCCTTATGCGCACCTTCCACATATTCCCTTGTGCAATCCCTGCCGCTTTGACTTATCACTTTTTGTTCAACGATCTCACAGCATTCACGTGGAATCGAAAGACCACCCAATACCTCCGGACAAACAGCAATCCATTGCTTATCCTTTAAAAACGAGCATAGCTCCTTATGCAAATTATTTCCTCCGCTATACTTACAATTTTCACCTATTAAACAGGCACTAACCGCATACATCATCTTATCAGGCAATGCGTCCTTCCTCCTTTCCAACAATATCCTTTTCATGCACAACTACTAACATCGCTTCGATTCCATTTACCATTTCCTCCAATGTCATGCACGCATCTTTTAGCGGATCATCAACCTGTGTATCCATTGCCGGTACATGCACAAATCCTGCACGAATCCCCAAAGCACTGTAAGCATGTAAAACTCCATACATTACATGATTGCATACATACGTTCCTGCCGTATTGGAAATCGCTGCTCGAATTCCTTTTTGGCGAATTGCCTCCACCATACGATAGATTGGTAAAGTAGAAAAATATGCAGCCGGTGCTCCTTCAACAATCGGTGTATTGCATAGCTGAATACCCGCATTATCCGGAATGCTGAAATCATTCACATTGATTGCGACTCGTTCAACCGTAATTCCTTCTCTGCCACTTGCCTGTCCCAAACAAACAATCGAATCCGGTAAATATTGATTTACAGCTTGTCGGATACATTCTAAGCTTTTATAAGCAACAACCGGAATGGTGATTTTAACAATTTCATGCCCTGCAATAGTTTGCGGAAGTCGTTTTAAGATTTCCTCACTTGGATTGATGTGATCTTTACCAAAGGGTTCAAAACCGGTAACCAAAATTTTCATAGTTCCTCCTTTACAAACACAAAGGTCGTATCATTTGATAATTCCGCATGATATTGATAACCATCATACGCAAACTGTGTAAGCTCCTCTAAATTTTCTACCTTATGCTTTGCCATAAAATTAATCATACGTCCTCTTGCCTGTTTTACCTGTGTGGAGCGTGTGATGAGCTTATCATTTTCTTTGATATAGAAAATAATATCTATAAACCTTTCTTTCGATATATATGAGCGAACGCTTTTATCATATTCCTTGCTGGCAAGATTGATAATAAATTCCTCTTGTGGTAGCTCCTTTGCTATCGTATCCTTCCAAAAGTCATATAAATTTTTACTATCCTCTGTAACGAACCTGCACTGCATTTCCAAGCGATATGGATAAATGGAATCACTTGGACGAACAATCCCATAAAAACCGGATAAGATACGCAAATGATGATTCAAATACTGCCATTCTTCTTCACCTAACTGCTCTATTTGCATGGCTTTAAATTGAATGCCATCATAAGCATCTAAAGCACAAATTCCTGCTTTATCAAATCGCATATTCGCAAAGCGTTCTACATTTTGAATAGCCAGTTTATCGTTGATTTTCATTAGCGATTTCATTTGTAAAACATCCATCTGCATCAGATGCTTATGCAATAGCTTCGATTTTTCCAATAAGACGGGCAAGCCTTGTGGTGTATGCCTGCGCTCCTCCTTCATTGTCTTTGCCGGGGATATTAAAATATACATCAAACCATACCTCTCTATTTCTATACCTTCTTTTCTATTCTACCATACTATTCGCTATGATTTATGCTTTTTGTATCCGATCGTATGTTTCTATCCAAGTCGGATAGATCTTACTTTGCAAATCAGAAAACTCCTATCATATTGCACATATAGCATTTTTCTTACAAAAAAAGCCGATAGGCATATTACCCATCAGCAATTTTCTATTTCTCTACTTTATCTTAATACATTCCACCGGCAGGCATTGGAGGTAGTGGAGCTTCCTTTTCTTTAATAGAAGCAACACCTGCTTCAGTCGTTAAGAACAAGGCGGAAATGCTTGCGGAATTTAATAAAGCACTTCTTGTTACTTTGGTTGGATCAATAATGCCTTCCTTAAACATATCTACCCAATTACCGTTTTTCGCATCGAATCCGATATTTTCTTCGGCAGCCTTTTGCTGTTCTACGATTTCTTCTGCATTATATCCGGCATTTTCTGCAATTTGTGCAATCGGAGCTAATAAGGCGTCCATAACCACCTTAATACCCTTTTGAACATCAACTACTTCAGATTTCAATTCATCTTTCAATGCCATATAAGCCTCTACAAGTGCAGCACCACCGCCGATAACGATACCTTCGGCGACAGCAGCGCGCGTAGCATTTAAAGCATCTTCAATACGCAGTTTCTTTTCTTTTAATTCACTTTCGGTTGTTGCGCCAACCTTGATGATCGCAACACCATTGCTTAATTTACCAAGACGCTCTGCATAACGCTTCTTATCATAGTCGCTCTTGCAGTTTTCCATCTGCGCTTGGATTTCTTTTACACGTGCATCAATGATATCCTTTGCACCATTACCACCGATCATGGTTGTATTGTCCTTTGTAACAACAACCTTTTTTACAGTTCCCAAATCTTCCAACTTCATTTCTTTTAGATCCATGTTCAAATCCTTAGAGTAGAAGTTAGCACCTGTCAGAATTGCGATATCCTTCAAAATATCCTTCTGATTATCGCCAAAGCCTGGTGCCTTTGTTGCAACTACGTTGAAAGTTCCACGCAGTTTATTTACAACCAAAGTAGAGGTTACTTCATTTTCAATATCATCAGCAATCAACAATAATGGTTTGTTGGTCTGTACGACCTGTTCCAATACAGGTAGAATTTCCTGTACATTGTTAATTTTTTGATCGGTAACTAATACATACGCATTTTCCAATTCGGCCTGCATTTTTTCATGATCGCTTACCATATATGGAGAAACATAACCTTTATCATACTGCATACCTTCACTGATTTCAAGCTCGGTATCAAAACCATTGGATTCATCAACAGAAATGACACCGTTTCGTCCTACCTTTTCCATTGCTTCCGCAATAATCGTACCGATTTCTTTATTTCCACTGGAAATTGCCGCAACACTTGCAATATCGTTGCTTGTTTCTACTTTACGGGATTTCTCTAAAATATGCTTTGCGACTTCCTTGCTTGCATATTCGATTCCTTCTCTCATCAAAACCGGATTTGCTCCTTTTTCTACCTGACGAAGCCCGTTGCTGATCATGCTTTGTGCTAAAATCGTTGCGGTTGTTGTTCCATCACCTGCGGTATCGTTGGTTTTATTAGCAACCTCATACACCAATTTTGCACCCATATTTTCAAATTTATCTTCCAATTCGATTTCTTTTGCGATGCTGACTCCGTCATTGGTAATCAGCGGTGATCCGTATTCTTTTTCCAAAACAACATTGCGTCCCTTTGGACCAAGTGTAACGCGTACGGCATCTGCCAATACATTCACACCATTCAGCATAGCTGTTCTTGCATCTTTTGAAAAACGTACTTCTTTTGCCATTTTCTTTACCTCCTATTTTTTTAATCCAATACTGCTAAGATATCTTCATCTTCAATAATAATATATTCTTCTTCCTCTAGGTTTACCTTTGTGCCAGAGTATTCTTTATATACGACCTTATCATTTACGTGGATATCGGTTTTACTATCCGGTCCGATGGCTACTACTGTTGCATAGCTTGGAACATTTTTTGAATTATCCGTTAAAATAATTCCGCTTGCTGTCGTTGTTTCCTTCTCTACTTTTTCCTTTTTTAGAATAACGTTGTCATGTAATGGTTTTAACATATAGAAACTCCTCCTTTATATTTAGCACTCATGTTACCTAACTGCTAACATCTACTATTATACTCATTTTTAGCACTTTAACAAGAGGATTGCTAATATTTTTTGATTTATTTTTTCTCACTTATGATTTCTTTGACTAGGAAGGATAGTTTCATCGCCTTAATATTAAACGATAATACTATAGAGAAGATATATTTCTTTGTAAAGCTCGTACACTCCAAGTTTGTTCAAGCGTTTCTTTTTCATAGCAATCTCTAGCACTTCTATCATTTGCTTGCAATAAAACTCTATAATGTGATCAATTTCGTAAAACATCGGATTGTCTACACACTTTGTCGACAATTTGCGGAAACGTTTGCTAAAACTTTAAAAAGTGATATAGCTTAACACGATTTTCTCCATTAAAAGCTTCTTTCACAATACGATAACCAATCAGCTAGTTACGATATACCAAAGCAACTTTTAGTGCTTGATATGCACTCTTTTGAGAACTATCCATAATATCTTTCATATCCGAGATATATCCTTTGTTTTTTCAAATTCGATGATTCCGTTAAATTCTATTAAAAATCCACCTATTTAACCTACCTCGCCTATGTTTTTTTGATGTTCGTATTTTTTACTATTTAAGCTGTTTCATTGATATTACTATATCCTATTTTTGATGAAAAAAATACGACAAAATTTTGTCGTACTAGTGTAAATGTATCATTTTATAAAAATGATACAAAACTATGCAGATTATTTATCTGCATAATGAAATCTGCATGCCAGGATATAAACAGAGGTTTCATCTATTTTATAAACAAGTCTATCTTTGTCATTTATTCTTCTACTCCATAAACCTGACAAATCTCCTCTTAACTGCTCAGGCTTTCCTAACCCTGAATTTCCATTTCTTTCTATATCCTGTATCAACTTATTTATTTTTTTTAATGTTTTTTTATCTTCATTTTGCCAAAATAAATAATCCTGCCATCCGTTTTCCGTAAAAACTTTTTTCATAACTTAATCCTTGATGACTGTCTTACCTTCTTCTAACTGTCTTTTTGATTCCATGAGCCAATTGTAGTTCGATTGGTTAGATGTCAGATAAGCATTTTCAATTAAATTATTATAAGTTTCTTCTGAAATAACTACTACATTTTTGTTTTCTTTTCTAGTGATGACCATTGTTTCGTAATCATCAGAAACACTGTCAAAATATTTTTTCATATTTTGTCGTAAGGTACTGTAATTAATTGCAATCATAATATCCTTCCTTTCCTCTAATCGGATTATAGCGTACAATATCCTGTACGTCAATATAGTATATGCAAGTCTATAAAAAAGTTATTTAAATATTATCATTCTATGCATTCTATATTTATTATTCACTAAATAAAAAGCTCATTATTATATGTTTACATCACTGATAACGAGCTTTTTCAATCTTTAATGAATTCAAATTTTATTATTTATTTTTCATATGAGGAATTATACTTATATCCTGATACAGTGTCCTGACGTTCTCCGTCTTTATACTCATATGCCGGAGAAATATCAACAAGTAAAAACTTATCTCCTAAACTTTTATTATCAATTTTCAAATCTGTAATTCTTAACATATTCATTTCATCCTTTCAATTTATTAAAAAGTTAACTTAAACATAAAATTCTTCCATAGTATCTAAGCACAAACATGCTAACATACCATTTTCAAAACAAGCACCACAATCAATTGCTATGAAATTATTTTTATAAAATATTTCAGGTTTTCCATTAATACCTAATGTTGGAGTGTGACCTACAACTACAAATTTATTAGGGTCTGTAAAGTATGGCATATCCCAATCAGGATGTTTCCAAACAAAATCATTTACATCATATTCATCTAGTGATTTTTCCTCACTAAAATCACCTAAGCCTGCATGTACCAAAAGATAATCTTTACCATTTACTGTTACTTCTTCATATGCAGTTAACTCCATTAAATATTCGATGATGTCTTGTTGTTCTTTTTTACTCAAGCTTTTAAATTCTTTTATTGTGTAAAATGCGCCATTATTCATCCAATCAGACAATCTCATAAGTTTTTCTTCATCTAAACTATTCAAAAATTCTTCTGTTATCTCCTGACAAAGAAAACTTAAACATTCTATCATCATTAATTCGTGATTACCAAAAATCCCAAAAACATTAGGTCTTTTCATCATATCCTGTAAAATTTTCATTGATTGAGGTCCTCTGTCTACAATATCACCTAAAATATATAGAGTGTCTGTATCTTGTAAATCAATCAAATTCATCATTTCAATATATTTGGTATACATTCCATGAATATCACTTATCACATAATTCATTATCGCTCACATCCATTCTGATATTTTTAATTACAATATGGACAATAAGTATATTCTACTTTATTAAAATTTCTTTTTATAAATTTTTCCATTTCTCTTACACCCTCTAGATGAGTACTGTGAATATATATTTTTTTTATTTTTATATTATTTTGTTTCATATAAAACAAAATATCTAAACCAGTTTCTATCCCTCCCAAATCATAATCTAAGTTGATTACATCAACATTCTTAAATACAGATAATAATGTTATACATTGCTTATATGTCCTAACACAATTATATCCATATAATTGAACTTCACTAAAATCTCTTTTATCATCAACAAATATTTTCATAATAAGAATACCTCATCTTACATTTCTTCTAATCTTCGAATAATCGATTCAGTTCTATTATTAATCACTATCGCTAATTTCTTCAATGTTTCAAACAGTTCTTCCCATGTCATATTAAAATCAATCATTAGTTCTTTTCTCAATTTTCTATTATAATAAACATCTTCTAACATAAACTTTCTTTTATACTCTTCAAATGATATATTTCCATAACTCTTTTTGATGCTTATCCAATTATCTTCAATCACCATCAAAGCTCTTATACCATCATCTAAAAGCCATTTACATTTTGGCAAATACCCAAATCTTTTAGGTATAATATGAAACGCACCAATTTTATGAGCACTCTCTACATAAAATAATACATCTTCGTTAGTAAATATCTTTTGATAATGCTCTTTTGTTGATTTTAAACAAAACCATTCTTTTCTAAGGTATTGAGCACGATTATTATCCATATTCAAATAGTCCTCATCCTTTTCTGATATTACAAATCTTTTGAAATCACTAACATAATAATTATCATTATTTTCTATATCATACTTTCTACACATTTCTTTAATATAGTAATACGGAGAGCTAAAAAATGTATCAGGTTCTAAATCTTTGTTATTATCATTTAACCAATTTAACTTTTTATATGCTCTATATGCACATTCACATCTATCTCTATCTATCATTTCTTCATTAGATAACATTCTATATTTCATCAACTTTGTAATTGGGTCATACAGATTTAACTCGCTATTTTCATTAATTAAATTCTCTTTATAATCTATCATCATTTCTTCTCCTCTTTATAATTCGTTACATAGTATTCTGTATAAATTTTAATTGCATTAAACGGAATATATAATTCTAAAGCGAATGAACTTTGAATTGCCAATATATTCTCTCTAATCATTCGTATCTTTTTAGTATCATTTAATTCGTTATTATCAAGAACTGACAGTAACGAACTTAAGAAATATTCCTCATCAGTATCTAAAACATATACTCTGCTTGGTTTTCTATCTATGAACTCATATTCAAGCAGTTCCTTTTTATCTTTGAATAGAGAATTAATATCTTTTATTACATTACCTTGTTTAACAACACTCATCATCTCTGCTACTCCTTTGTTCTTCCTTATCTTTTGTAGTTTGTAGGGTCTTTATTTTTATACATAACAGCATCTTTCTTTATGATTATAATTCACTTTCCTCTTCCATGATTTCATCATGTTCAGGAATATAATCCAAATAATCTTCAACACCTTTGGTCCCTTCGTTCATGAATATTTCTTCAACTATTTCTTTCATCACAACCACTCCTCCAGGCTATACTTATTGCCTTACAAAGAACAGTATAATGATTCTTTTCTATAAGTCAATACTTTTTTAAGTATTACCTTATCTATATTAAAAAAAATAAACTATTTTTATAGTATCAATAGTTTATTTTTTGCTTATATCTGTATTTAACAATTATTATCTTCTACAACTTTCATCATATATCTTATAAAATCTGCTGTTGGAGTAGTTCGTTCTTTTATCATTACAATTTTATATTCTGCGTATAAATCTCTATCTATTCTAAAGTTAGCTTTAGTATAGTCACTATTATCTATATCTGCCAATTTGCTCTCATATTTTTCATAATGTTCAATCTGTTTTTTTACATGACTAATAAAACTTTCAGTAGATGTAGTATTTTCTTTTATCATTGCAATCTTATATCTATCATGTAACTCTCTTTTCACTCTAAATGTAACTGTCATTAAATTTGATTTATTACTCTTGTCCATTTTTCCTCCTCATTTACACGTATCCTTATATCCTTATAGGACTTTATCATACTTTTTGTTATTTTACAATATCTGTTAATTTTTAATAGCAATATACTGCATTAATTAATATACCTTTTTATATTATATTTTCAAATACATCTGTTACTTCATCTTCATCATAGCCACATTTTTCAATAATTTTCCTATTTGATTTATTAATAATCAAATATTTAAAACCGTAATGTTTATCAGGTTGTTCGCAATATATATAGTTTTTATCATTAACTTCACATTCAGAATATAGAATTTCTTTTTCTCCAAGAATTCGCTTGTTATATTTTAATGGACATATATCATCAAAGATAATAGGATTATCTGTATCTTTAGCACTATAGTTTTCTATTAAGCAAACATCACTTAATACCAAGGCACAATCATATTCAATTCCCAACAAATATTTAGCTACCTTGCTTTTCATATGCAACGCATAAATCGGATAATCCATTTTTAAAAGTGCTTCATAATCTATACTATATCTCCCCTTATTTGTGTAATGAGGAAGCTTTTTTATATCATCTATGTTTTCCAATGCCAAGTTATTGTTATGTATTCTAAAGCAAAAATAATCATATTTACTTACACTATTCATGTCATTATCATCACACCATTTTCTCCATCCATTTTTAGACTTTAAAGAAAATCCAATCAAGCTAAACTTTGGTATATTTTTATTTTTATCATTTTTAAATAGTTCTCTATCATAATGATCAGAACCAAAATAAACATACATATTAGTATCTAGATTTTTTTCCATTTTTTCACCTTTTTTCTATACACTCATTATAACCTATTATTTTAAAAAAATGGCATACAATTTTGCATACCATTTTATAAGTCAATTTTCTACTTTTTAAAATTTGGGCGTAAATCAGGCGTAAAAACAAACAATTCAAACCTATTTATACTTCAAATACCCTTTATTTATCGTATTTTTTCACTTTTAAGATTATTTATTTTTCATGTGTGGGAACAACAATACCTCACGAATCGTATCCTGTCCCGTTAGAAGCATTACGAAGCGATCGATTCCGATACCGACACCACCCGTAGGAGGCAAGCCATACTCCAATGCCTCAACAAAGTCTGTATCCATTTCACAAGCTTCCTCATTTCCGTTTTCTTTCTCAGCCAATTGTGCCTCAAAACGCTGCTTTTGATCAATTGGATCATTCAACTCTGAGAATGCATTACAGAATTCCGCACCATCAATCAACAGCTCAAAACGCTCTGTAAAGCGTGGATCATCAGGACAACGCTTAGATAACGGAGAAATTTCTACCGGGTGTCCATAAACAAAGGTTGGCTGTACAATCGTATCTTCTACATACTTCTCAAAGAATAAATTGATAATATGTCCCACGGAGGTATGATGCTTCTCAACCTCAATATCATGCTCCTTCGCAAGTGCCAATGCATCTTCATAAGACATTTCCTGCCAGAAATCAACACCACATGCTTCCTTAATTCCATCAACCATGTGCAGACGTTTAAACGGAGCCTTTAAAGAAATTTCCTTTTCACGCCAAGTAACATCTGTCGTACCAAGTACATCGAATGCCACATTTTCCATTAAGCCCTCGGTTAGCTCCATCATACCTTCCATATCCGAATAAGCGACATAGGCTTCTACCGTTGTAAATTCCGGATTATGATTTTTATCCATTCCTTCATTTCTGAATAAACGACCGATTTCATAAACACCTTCAAGACCACCGACAATCAAACGCTTCAAAGGAAGCTCTGTCGCAATACGCATATAGAAATCCATATCCAATGTATTGTGGTGAGTAACAAACGGTCTAGCATTGGCACCGCCTAAAATCGGCTGTAATACCGGTGTTTCTACCTCTACCAAGCCTTTACCATCTAAATAGCGCTGAATAGCACGAATGATTCTCGGACGCATCAAGGCGATTCTTTTTGCCTCCGGATTCATAATCAAATCAACATAACGTCTGCGATAGCGTTCCTCTACATCTTGTAAGCCATGGAATTTTTCCGGAAGCGGACGAAGGGATTTTGATAAATGCGTATATACCTTTGCACGCACAGACAATTCTCCATGATCGGTTTTCATAACCTGTCCTTCGATTCCGACAATATCCCCGATATCGGATTTCTTAAAGATTTCGTATTGTTCTTCACCGATTTCATCTTTACGCACATAAATCTGAATTTTACCGTCAAGATCTTGAATGTGCATAAATCCGGCTTTCCCTTGACGACGCTTTGTCATAATACGGCCGGCAATTTTTACATTTACTGCTTTATCCGTAAGCTCTTCCTTGCTGCAGTTTTCATATTCGGCACGAATCTGTCCGGATTTATGAGTTCTCTTATATGCTTGACCGAAAGGATCTACTCCCATAGCACGCAAATCTTCCATTTTTTGACGACGGATTTTTTCTTGTTCTGTCAGTTTTTCCATAGTAACCTCCTAATTTTTCCTATAAAAAAAGCTCTTATCCGCTAGGGACGAGAGCTAATCGTGGTACCACCCTAATTCACTGTTCGGTTACCCGAAACAGCCTTAGTGACTTAATAAGTCAATTCGTAACGTGAATTCTACGTCCTTACGGATAGCTCCAAGTCTTTATTTCCGTTACCCCTTCATACATCGCTTCCAGCCTTGTCGATGCTCTCTATAACTATCTGATAACGTACTCTCTTTTCAACGCCTATTTGCATATTGATTATATATACAATACCTTTGTTTGTCAAACTATTTCATCGTTTAAAAGGCATCTCAAAAAATACAAATTTATTAATGAGAGAAGAATTGCATATTCTATTCATTACAATACGCCACCGCAAGTTTAGCACCTAGCTTTGCATTATTATAAACTAATGCTATATTAGCCTTTAAACTTGCACCATGGCTTTCTTCTACTATTTTAGCTAATAAGAAAGGCGTAACTTCTTTTCCTTTTATGCCTTTTTCATTTGCCTCTTTTACCGCTTTCTCAATGAGTGTATCAATATAACTTTTATCCATCGAATTCTCTTTAGGAATCGGATTTGTAATCAACACACCTCCTTTTAAACCTAAATTTTCTTTCGTATGTATTAAAGAACAAATATCTTCTACGCAATCCATGCGAGTATTTAATCTATATTCGCTTTCTGCAGTAAAGAACTGTGGTAGATAATCTGTTTTATACCCTATCACACAAACACCTTTTGTTTCTAAGTATTCCAGTGTTCTTGGTAAATCTAAAATTGATTTAGCCCCCGCACAAATTACATTAACATCAGTTTGTGCCAATTCTTCTAAATCTGCTGATACATCAAGTGTTTGCTCATATCCTCGGTGAATACCTCCTATCCCACCGGTTACAAAAAATTTAATACCTGCAAGTTCAGCACATATCATAGTTGTCGCTACCGTTGTAGCCCCCAGTTTCTTTTCAGACAATACTTGTGCTAAATCTCTTCTTGAAACTTTCGTTACGTTTTCAGCAGTTGCTAAAATCTTTAGATCTTCATCACTTAAACCAATTTTAATTTTCCCATCCATAATTGCAATGGTTGCAGGTACTGCACCATGTTCACGTATTATCGCTTCACAATGTTTTGCCATTTCTACATTTTGAGGATATGGCATACCATGTGAAATTATAGTAGATTCCAAAGCCACTACTGCTTTCTTTCTATTAATTGCGTCTTTCACTTCTTCACAAATATCTAAATACTTATTCATTAGCACTTGCCCTCCTTTATATTTTCCCAAAGCTTATCCCAGTATTGCAACATTTGCGATGGATGAAGTACTCCAAATTCAGTAATAATACCTGTAATATCCTTTGCCGGTGTTATATCAAAAAATTGATTAATAACTTCTACTTTATCAAAATCTATGAAATCATTTTCATTCACAAGCTCATGTTTATCCCTTTTTTCCAGAACGACCTGCTCACCATCTAATGTTCTAATATCTAATTTATAAAGCTCACTAGCAATATAAACCGGTACTTTACAACTTCGAGCCAGACGTGCAATTTGTGCTGTTCCCATTTTATTAGCTACATCGCCATTTGCACATAATGTATCAGCTCCCATAAAAATCATATCCGCTTCTTTCATAAAAGCATATACCGAAGCATCAGAAATAAATACTGTATCAATACCTAGTTTAGTTAAAACATTAACTGCATTTCTTGATTCGCAAAGTGGTCTTGATTCACTGCAAATCACCTTAAACCTTTTATTTGCATTAGCAGCAGAACGAAAAATCCCCATGAGCGTACTGCTGTAGCTATGCATCATAATGACATCGTTATCGTGAATAAGATTTGCCCCTATCCTACCGACTTTTTCCACAGCAACAAAAGATTGTTCAATAATACTATCACATAAACGAATTATATCTTCTTTTAACTTAGATAATTCTATGGTTTCATCCAATGCGTCTATTACTGCTTCACAACTATTATGAATTGTTGCCATAGTTGGCTTCAATTCATACATCTGATCACGTAGATTTTCAAAACGTTCTTTTATTTCATAAAATGTCTTTAATTCCTCTTGTTGCAAAGCAAGTTTAAATGCCCAAGCTGCTGATCTTCCAAAAGGACTCCCCCCTTTTACATTCATGTTGCGTATTTCTTCAATAACATGATTAGCTGATTGAAATTCTATATCCTTTACCCTATTACTCATTTCTATACACTCTCCTTTTCATTAATCCCCATAATATAAGTTAAAATAAATGTCACCAATCCACCTACAATACATCCAAGCATTAGTCCGCCAAAGCCCGCTCCTAAATATACTGGAAAAGTATAAATACTAAGTGCTACTGCCGCACTAGTTCCTGCACCTGCAGCTCCAGTGATAGCACCGCCCACAGCACCACCAATACAAACTGCGATAAATGGTTTTTTATACTTTAAATTTATTCCGTACATAACCGGTTCTACAACATTTCCAGAAAAGAATGATGTTAAGCTTAATGTTAAAGCGTTCTTTTTAATTTTTTTATCTTTTGCTTTTAACGCCACTGCTAATCCCGCTGTTATTTGACAAATTAGAGAAGGAGCATGTGTCATAATAATCATATCTCTTCCATACATTGCAATATTAGGTGCTGATACTAAACCAAGAATCGCAATATGCATACCGAAGATAATTAAAATTTGCCAAACACCTCCAATAATTGCACCAGCCAAAATTGGACTTAATTCATATGTAGATCTAAATAGATTTGCAAATACTTCACCACCCCAAACACCAATTGGACCAATCACTACGATAAGCAACGGTATTACAATTAGCGCACTTAGAAAAGGTACAAATATACTACGTAAAGCGTTAGGTAGTATTTTACGTAAAATTAACTCACACTTTGAAATCAAATATGCTGCGAAAATTGCTGGTAGTACTGAACTTCCATAATATACATTTGTTACTGGAACCCCTAAAAACTTTAAACTTTCAAAGTTTGTAAACAAGGCAGTAAAATTTGGATATACTAATAGACCTACTACCATAATCGTAATTGCTATATTGGCTTTAAAATATTTCGCTGCCGACCAACCGATGAATATAGGGAAAAAGCCATATAAAACATCTCCAGCTACTGTTAAAATTTGAATCGTAGTATTAGTTTCAGACACACCAGCAAGTACTGTCAGCTTTGCAAGTGCACTAATAAACCCTGCGGCTAACATCGCCGGAATGATAGGACTTACAATACCCGATAATAATGAGATTAAATTTTCAATAAACTTACCTTTTTTTCTTTGAGTGTCGCTATCTAAGTTTTCCTGAATCATTTCTTTATTTACATTCACATTATCGCCAACAATTTTACTTGCTTCTTCAAAAACTTCATCTACGATTCCACCTAATACAATCTGATATTGCCCACCGATAACGACAACACGCATAACACCATCAATTGTTTCTAGTTCGTGTTTTTTTACTTTTAATTCATCTTTTAAGCCTAATCGAAGTCTTGTCATGCAATGCGACATCTCTTTAATGTTGTCTAATCCCCCTACATAATCAATAATTTCTTTTGCCATTTTTTTAAAGTTTGCCATATGTTTACACCTCTTCTCTTTCTTCGCTTACTTTTTAATAGACAAAAATTACGTTTGTTTTCCTCCTTTCTGTTTTAATATTGGTACGATATGCATCGTTAAATACGCTGTTTCGCCATCATTAACGTTTAAATGCAATTCGTACTTCATGAAACTAGAAATTTTTACAGCATATTCCCACTCTTCTTCATGTGCCACTTTTAATGAATTAGAAAAATCATTTATAAAAGCTGCATCATACTCTATCCTTTCGTCCGTTACCAAACGATTAAATAAACATTTTAAATGTATTAGTAATCTTCCATACAAATATGAACTTTTATCCAATGAATAATTTGTTAACTTATCAATATAATTTACAGTTTGTTCTAAATCTTTCATTATTGTTTTATTTTGAAAACTACTTAAATTTGATAAAGCATTTATATAATGAAATGCTATAAATGCAGCCTCATGTTCATCAAAATCTGTTTTCAACGTATTATTAATAATTTGTATCGAATGCTTAGCTGCGTTAAATTCCTTAGAATTAAACATTTTTAGTTCATTCAATAGTGGATTTTCAATTTTTTGTTTATCCTCCCATGTTTTATATGCAAAATAGATATGGTCTAACAATGATAAATATAAAACATCTTTAAACTTTGTTTGCAAATCATCTTCTGCCTGTTTTATTACATCATCAACAACTTTGAATAATGTATAAGGAATTTGTCCAATAATTGTTTCTATATATTTTCTATTCTCGTTATCTGCAATAAATACACGTTCTATTAACTTCTTATCAACAAGGGAATGAAATGATCGATTACATTTTATACCGATTGCTTTTCCCAATATAATAACTTCATGATGATATTCATTAGTCGCACAGATTGCATTATTATTTATCGTTTTTAGATAGAAGTAGTCCATTATCATAACCTCCTAACACACTTTAATACAACATCTCCTTCATATACATCTTGAGCTTTCATTACATTTTCAATGTAATATTCGCTACTGTTTGTAACAAATACATACACATCAGGTAGTATCCCCAATTCTTTAAATGCAATAAGATCGATTTCACAAATCGGCTGCATCTTTTTAACAACATCATGCACATTCAACGAACATTCTATAATATCTTTTTTTACCCTCACCGTATCTACACCTATATGAAGCATAATCTCCATGCCATTTTCACTACGAATTCCTATAGCGTGCTTAGTAGGAAATACTGAAGTTATAATTCCTGATACTGGAGCAAAAATCTGATTCTCACTAGCTCTTACAAAGAATCCTTCGCCTAAAGTTTTTGTTGCAAATACTTCATCATTTGATGCTTCTAATTGATTAAGTCTCCCCTCACATGGAGAAATAATTTCAGTATCATCAGCTTTCTTATTTTTAAATATATGAAGTCGCATTTGTCCCATACCTCCATCCAATAAAAAAGACCACATCAAATAAATGACGTGGTCTAGCATTAAGCAAATTGATTAATCCCTTAATTCACTAACCTTTTACATATCTAGTATAACAGATTATGTAAACGTTTGCAATACTTATTTTGAATTTTAATATATCTATCTCATCGTTTAAAAATCGCTCTTTTGCGGATATGCAGCATACTCCTTTTCGTATGCCGATAAAATATCCTCCAAATCTTGATAGCTTGCTATTTTCGTCAATGCATCTTTCAAACGATGGCTTTTAGGAAGTCCCTTTACATACCAAGCAGCATGACCTCTCATCTCCCGAATACCGATATGCTCACCCTTCAAATCCATCAAACGCTTCGCATGAAGTCTTGCCATTGCGAATTTTTCTTGCAAGCTTACCGCTTCCAAATGCTCACCGCATTCCAAATAAGCAACAATATCCTTGATTAGCCATGGATCACCTAATACACCTCGACCGACCATCACCGCATCGCACCCGGTTTCCTCCAACATGCGTTTAGCATCTTCTCCGCAATGAATATCTCCATTACCGATAACCGGTATCGAAACAGCATCTTTGACCATTTTAATATATGACCAATCCGCATGACCTTCATACATCTGCTTTTTTGTACGTCCATGTACGGCAATCGCTGCAACACCGACAGCCTCTAATCCCTTCGCAAGCTCCACACAGTTAATATGCTCCAAATCCCAACCGATTCGCATTTTCACCGTAACCGGCTTTTTCACATTTTCCACAACCGCCTTTACCATGGCAATCGCATGCTCGGGATCCTTCATTAAGGCACTACCGGCATTCGATTTTACGATTTTCGTTACCGGACACCCCATATTGATATCAATAATATCACAATTCGTTTTCTCGTCCATGAGCTTTGCCGCATACACCATCGTTTCGATATCATGTCCGAACAACTGTAAGGCCAATGGGTGTTCATTCTCCTCCACGGCCGTCATTCCAACCGTTTTTTCATTGTCATAATATAAAGCCTTATCACTAACCATCTCGGTATAAATCAAACCTGCTCCAAATTGTTTACAAATCACACGAAAGGCAGGATTGCTGATACCTGCCATTGGCGCAATAACTACTTGATTATCAATGACAATATCGCCAATCTTCCAACTATGCTTTGGCATAGGTATCAATGAACCTTTCTAAATCACGTAGTTCTTCCTCGCTGAATTGATAACGCTCATTACAGAAATTGCAGGTAATCTCACAGCCATGATCTTCTTCGATCATTGCCATACGCTCCTCTTTGCTAAGTGTTGTTAAAGCACGTTTCATCTTTGCCTTATCACAATCACACTTAAAGCAAATATCCTGTTTGCTTAAAATCTGTAAATCATCACCGAACAGCTCCTCTAAAATTGCCTCCAAGCTTTCTTTTTCTAAAACATAGCTGGAAATATGCTTCATATTCGCAACGATCTGTTCGATTTTAACAATATCCTCTTCCTTCGCATCTGGCATCATTTGAATAATCAAGCCTCCTGCTGCTTTAATGGAATTATCGGTATCCACCAGCACACCAACGGAAACAGCAGATGGTGTTTGTTCACTTGCTGTAAAATAATATGCAAAATCATCACCGATTTCTCCGCTTTGCAAAGCAACCGTTCCGCCCCAGTTTTCTTTCATGTGCAAATCCTTAATAACCTCTAAGGTTCCTTGATTTCCCACGGCCATACCAACCGCTAATTTTCCGGTATCGTTATATTGCAACATGATATGAGGATCACTAACAAAGCCACGAACGTGTCCATCATAATATGCATCAACAAGAATCGTCCCAATTGGTCCATGTCCATTGATACGAATGGTTAATTGCTCCTTTTCACTTTTCAACATGCTTCCCATCATGCTGCCAACACTTAACACACGACCCAAAGCCGCTGCTGATGTCGGATACATGTCAAAGCGCTGTCTTGCTTCTTCAACCAATGCCGTAGAACTGCATATATATACACGTACTCGCTCCTCACAAGTCAATGCCTTTATTAAATAATCTTTCATATTATCACTCTCCAAGCGTCTTACAGTATATCACAAATCGAATAAAAAAAGAAACACCTGTACTCTATTGTATTCGTGTTTCTTATTATTAATAAGTCAAGATGCTTAAAACAGAGCTATTCAACTTTCGCTTTCACAAGCATGCAAGACACCGCCCTCTTTGTGCATCTTACTATTTCAATCAATATGCATGATCTTCTATTTTTCATTCTTCACAATGTGGATAAAACAGATACAAATCCTTATTTAGCACATAGAACTACTCTAACAAATCCTTACGCAGCTGATCGATCACACATTCAATCTGCACCTTATTCAACCGATAATACACACGATTGGCATCTTTTTCCATATTCAGTAAACCACAAGAGCTTAAAGCATTCATGTGGTGTGAAATCGTAGCGGCTGATAAATGCAAATGCTCTGCCAGCTCCAAGCCATACTTACGTTCGTTTTTCAATAGCTGTAAAATTTCATATTTACTGGCATCGGATAACAGCTTGAAACGTACAAGCATTTCCGAACGACTCAGTTTTGTGTCATTAACAAAGCTATCCTCACGAAACAATAATCCTAAATATAGATAAAGATGCTTCATTGTCCGATCATTTGTTGTAAATTGAAGGGAATTGCAATAAATATACTTTGGATAAAACATAATTTCATTTTGTTCGAAATCACCGGAAACTTTGACGCTTCTTTTCAGTTTCTCATAGACACTGCCATCTTGACAAGCGGCCTCCCAATAAGCATGAAAATCATCGAAGGCATGCTCATAATCGGCGTACACCTTACGAATTTTATGCATGAGCTTTAATACAACATCTAATAAACGATCCAAATGTTCATCGAAATTTTGATACACTCGCCAAATATTCCACTTCATGCCTTCATCAATATCCATCGTTTCCAATTCTTCCATAAACCCTTTATCATCGAATTGCTTTTCAAAAACGAAATCATCAATCACACAGCTAATAAACATTGCTTGTTCTTTATGAAATCGCTGTTTCAAGTAAGCGGCTATATCAGCATCTTCGATTCCCTCCACAAGCCAACTGTCCATAAGCATCGCCATCGCTAGATTATTTCCACTGTTTTTATCAATATTACGGAAATACACTTCCAATTCCTGTGGAAACTCAAAGTCTTTAACAACTTCCTCATACATTTGCTTTACGGTTGTTAGAACATATTCCGAATACTGTGTATAACCGGACTTCTCTTGTAAATTGTTTTTCAGCTTATCAAAATCCTCATGCGTATAGTAGCGTGTCATAATGCTATGTGCTTCTAAAATTGCACAATATTCTCTATGATAAATTATCGTCATATCATCACCCTTTTTGTTATGGCTTTATTATACCATTACTTTTCATCTAATACACGAATACTTCGTAAAGGTAACATACAAAGTGCCACAACCAAAGAAAGTACACCGGTTCCAAGCATGATTACCACAAAACTTGTTATATTTAATAATAATGATATGATTACACTGGCAATCGGGATACAGCAGCACAGGCAGGCACTAAAGGTAGCGGAAATTCTTGCCATATAGTCTACGTCAACATGACTTGTAAGATATACTGATAAATATGTGCTGCATGCCGCACTTAGAAAGCCTATAACAAAGAATAAAACAAGTACAAGGAATTGCGATAGCGACAGACTTGGCAATACATAAGGAAGTACGATGATCAAGATAAAGAAAATCGCTTCAAATAGAAATATACCGATAAGCAGCCACCGCTTTGAAATTTTTTCGGCGATAAGCGGATAAAGAAAGCTGCCTAGAATAGAGCCTAAGGATATGGCAATTGACAATACCGATAGCATTTCGCTTCCGCTTCTTAACACCTCATGGATATATGATGGTAATACGGAGTTCAAAGGTGTTGTAAAGAAGTTAAGGAAAGCACCGATTACACAAATCACAAGCAAGGTATCACTTTTCATAATATAGTGGAAGCCTTCCTTTAAGGTTACAAAATAAGAATGAACATTTAGCTGCGCATGCTTTGTTTCTTCTTGGTAGCGAATCAATGCAATGATACCTGCACTCATGAAGAAGGTTAGCGCATCTAATAGAATTGCACCATGGACACCGATCAGCGCAATAATAAATCCGGCAGCGCCTGTTCCAATCAACTCCATCGCTCTTGAACATGAGGAATTTAAGGATACTCCGGTATCGAAGCATTGCTTATCCAACAATCTTGGAACAATCGCAATACCCGCCGGTACACGCATTGCTTCAACCAATGAGTTTAAAAAGGTTACTGCCAAGAGTATCCATGGCTGTAAAATACCAAACACATAACCGAAAGCAATGCCGGCAACAAGGATCCCACGAATAATATCGCAGACTACCATAACATTTTGTTTTCGCATACGCTCTACGATAGCTCCGGCAAAGGGCTGAATCAATACAGTAGGCAACATATTCACACCGAAAACCAAGGTGCTCCATAGTGCACTATGCGTTAGCTCATACACCAACCATGTAAAAGCTATCTGATCGATCGCATCACCAAAGCGATTCACGATATTAGCGGCAATAATTTTATGATATTGCCTTTGATCACTCAATGTTTTATACTTATCTAATAATTGTTTCATATCCATCAACCTCGACGATATTATAAACATATATTAGATGTATGTCAAACATTATTTCAATATTTATAGAATAAATATTAGATAATCATCAAAATGGAAAATCCAAAGAAAAAAGGCACGATTCCTCGTACCCTTTAATTCTCATCATGGAAATCATCTTTGGTCAATTCCTTTAAAGCCTCATCAAGCTCACTCTCCGCCAATTCGTTGGCAGCTGTTTGTTCCTCCACACGTTCTGTTTCAAAAACATCAGTTGCATCGGCTTCCAGCTTTTCAATCGTTTGCTTTTTTTCTTCATTCGGATTGTCCAAAGTTCCATAATTCATCAGATTCATAATCTGTTCACTGGTAATCGTTTCTTCTTCTACCAATGTATCCGCAATCAATGTTAATAAATCCTTATTTTCAAGAATGATCTGTTTTGCCTGTTCATGGCATTCATTGATGATCTTACGAATTTCCTTATCAATTTCGTATGCAATTTCACCGGAATAATTTGATCCGCTGCTATAATCTCTACCTAAGAACACATTGCCTGTACCATCATCGTATTGAATCGGTCCAAGGCTTGACATACCCCAACTGCGTACCATTGCTTTCGCAATCTTCGTTGCCTTTTGAATATCGTTGCTGGCACCTGCGGAAATCTCATCAAATATAACTTCTTCCGCAACACGACCACCCATTAAACCGGTAATCTGTCCCATGAAATCCGCTTTTGTAGGGAACATTTTTTCCTCACCCGGAATCATCATATTATAGCCTCCGGCTTCCCCACGTGGAATGATCGTAACCTTTTCGACATTATCGGCACTTTCCAATTTCAAACCGATCACCGCATGCCCTGCTTCATGATAAGCCACCAAACGTTTTTCCTTGTCGGAATATTTCTTGGATTTTTTTGCCGGTCCCATCATAACACGGTCAATTGCTTCATCTAAATCGTCTAATGTAATGATCTTACGTTTTCCACGAACAGCTAAAATCGCACCTTCGTTCAAGACATTTTCCAAATCCGCACCGGAAAAGCCGGGAGTTCGCTTCGCTAAATTTTCCAAATTGACATCGGCAGCCAATTTTTTGTTTCTTGCATGAACCTTCAAAATTTCATAACGTCCGCGCTTATCCGGTAAATTTACGGTAATCTGACGATCAAAGCGTCCACTACGCAACAAAGCAGGATCAAGAACATCAGGACGGTTGGTAGCGGCAATAATAACGATACCCTTATTCTCGCCCATACCGTCCATTTCCACAAGCAACTGGTTCAAGGTCTGTTCACGCTCATCGTTTCCACCGCCCATACCGGCACCACGCTGACGACCAACTGCATCAATTTCATCAATAAACACGATACATGGAGCAGCTTGAGCAGCCTTTTTAAACATATCACGCACACGACTGGCACCCGTACCGACAAACATTTCCACAAAATCCGAACCGCTGATAGAGAAGAAAGGAACATCTGCCTCACCCGCAACAGCCTTCGCCAATAAGGTTTTACCGGTACCCGGAGGACCTACCATCAGCATGCCCTTCGGAATCCGCGCTCCCATATCCGTAAAGCGCTTTGGATCCTTCAAGTAATCAATAATTTCTTTGACTTCTTCTTTTTCTTCATCACAGCCCGCAACGTCCTTGAAGCGCACTTTGATATTGCCCTCCATACGTGCTTTGGACTTACTGAATTCAAATGCCTTGTTATTACCACCGGCATTCATTTTGCTAAACATGAAAAAGGCAATACCGGCAATAAAGATAAACGGTAAAATATTCATCAGAAAGCTCATCAAAAAGTTTTCACGATTCGGGTCATTGACCACCAGCTTCATCTTTTTATTCTTCTGAAAGGTTTTTGTCAATGTTTCCACATTGCTTTCGGTATTTGGAACACTGACCATGAAGCCGACTTCCTTACCCTTTTCCATATACGTACCGCTGATGTCGATAACGGTCGTTCCCATGGACATTTCCGCACTCTTAAATTCAATTTTATCCGCCTTATTCAAAAACTCATTGTACGTAAAGCTTTTGGCATTGCTTGTAAAACGTGATGATATCAGTAACAATAAAATACCAATCACCGCAATATAAGGCAGAAAGCTAACCACTTTTTTATTGTTCATAAGATTTCCTCCTTAACGAGAATTATTTATATACTTCTTTTTTCAATACCCCAACGTATGGGAAGCAGCGATAATGCTCATTGTAATCAAGCCCAAAGCCGACAACAAATTCATCGGGAATCGTAAAGCCGATATAATCCGCTTCAATATCCACCACTCTACGCTCCGGCTTATCCAATAATGCGACAACCTTAACATCGGCAGCCCCTTTATTCATTAACAGCTGCGTTACTTTTTTCAAGGTTCTTCCGGTATCAACGATATCCTCTACCAAAAGAATACGGCGATCCTTAATGGAAATATCCAAATCCTTTAGGATTTTCACATCACCGACAGACTGTGTACCCTGATAGCTGGATACATTCATAAAATCAAATTGAATATCCAAATCAATATGCTTGATCAACTCACTTAAAAAAGGCACACTTCCTTTTAATAAAGCAACCAACAGCGGTGCTTCCTTATCCTGCTTATATGCTTCACTGATTTCCTTTCCCAGTTCATCGCATCGTTTTTCAATTTCTTCTCTTGTAACTAAAACTCTTTCGATTACATTCTGCATGCTTCGTCCTCCTAATAAGACATATAGTTTTATTTTACCACAAAACAGGTAGGATTGTTAGAGAAATGTGCAATATCACACCCTAAATTAGGCACTAAAATCACCTTTCCCTGCGCATTTTCCACAATCGGATAGCGTCTACGCACAGCCTGTGGTATTTTACGATCTATAAACCAACGACTTACCCGCTTACTTCCAAAGCGCATCGCAATACGATCTCCTTGGCGATAAGAGCGAATCGTTATCGGAAAATCCGCTTCATAAAGCGTAAGCGCCTCGCTTCCTTTGCCTTCTTTTCCGATATGAAAATATGGTGTATGCAGCTCCTCTAGTGTCTGCAAGGTATAGCTATAAGAAACATCTTCCTTTACATCACAACATAGCTTACCGTATTCGCTATATATAAGATAGCTGCTTCCGATATCTCTTGTCCACTGATTTGCATGGTGGCAAATTAACTCCTTTAAAGTAACTAGCTCCTTACGTGATACATGCATCGCACACTGTTCAAAAATAAATTGTGCCAGCACCTGCATCAGCATTTCTTCCTCTAGATCTTGCAAGGAGGCAATGCTTCCATTCCAAGTGGATAGAAAGCTCTGACATTTCGAACACAAGGCTTGCCACGCTTTATTTTCCTGTTCAATCGTATCGCATAAGGCTTGCTTTTCTTTTGTTGTCATTTTATCCACAACGTGATGACGCATTCGATTTCTAGCATAATCATCAGATAGATTCGATTCATCAATGCCATATTCTACACCATGTTGCGCACAATACTCCTCTAACTGTTTTTTGCTTTTCGTAAGCAATGGTCGATACACCTTTACACCAAGCACGATTCCCTTTTTGCGAATACCGTAATACGAACCTAAACGCTTGGTTTCCTTCTGCATCAGATAGGTTTCGATATGATCGTCCATCTGATGTGCCAAAAGTACCCCCTGTGCATGATAAATCTCACAAAGACTACGATAAAACGCATAACGTACATCACGTGCAAAGGCTTGAAAATTATAGGTACACTGCTTATTTTGCATATATACCTCACAGGCTATACCATACTGCTTGCAATAATCCTGCACAATTTGCATATCACGAGCTGCACTTTCTCGCTTTTGATAATTCACATGTGCTACTACCATGGATACGCCATGTCTTCGACACATGTCTAAAAGTGCCATCGAATCCGGTCCTCCGCTGACACCGATAATATATACCTTATGCAAATCTAATGTTTCCATGTTCATAAGAGGTATTATACAAAACAAGACAGGCTATTTCAACCTGTCTTTTATGTGAGATTATGTTATTTTCCCTACTTTTATGAAAATGAATGTCGAATCATCAAAGCGCTTGTTTTGATGCAAGATTTCGCGCAGCTCCTTTGCCTGTTCATCAAGTGTTTTACCACTGCGTTTCACAAGCCAAGCTTCGATTTCTCTATGCGAAATGCCATCACTTACCATTAAAAACTCATCTTCCGGCAAATATTCCATACAGAAACAATCCGGCTGCATCTGCGTTACAATCCCTATGGGAAGCGCACTGCCGTTGATCTCCTGCAATTTCCCCTGTCGAAGCAAATATGTCGGACAAGCTGCTGATTTGGAAATATACAGCTTTTGTTCACTTTCGTGAAAACATAAAACATCAAGCGTCGCAAAGGTATCGCTTTGCACTAGCTTATTGATACAACGAATAGCATTGTTTTGCGACATTCCACCGGTAACCATGCGTTGAAACATACTGGTAACCAAGCGACTGCTCTGCAATGCTCGCTCCCCATTCCCCATACCATCGGAAATCATACATACCAAACTTTGTTGGAAACGAAACACACTATGACTATCACCATTTTCCGTATACGCATTGCCAAGGCTGTCGCAAACAGTTTCAATCGGCAGTACAGCTTTATTTGTAACAAGGATACGATAGGTTTTCGGCAGCCAACGATGACGTAAAACTGTTTCAATTTGCAGCTTCTGATGGGTTAAGTTTTCCAATAGCGGAAGAACCGTAAGCTTCAGCTCTTTTTTTTGCATATTGCCAAGTTCCAGCTCCATTTGTATAATTCCTTTCATTTCCTCTTCCAAATGAATATGATGTACCCGATAGCGATATTCCTCCAAAACCTCCTTCATCATCTGCTTTTTCCGATCCATATCCTGCTCATTTACCAGCATATCCGCTTGATATTCCAAAGCCTGTGCCATATTAAACAGCAATTCACTTTCCACATCACTGATAGAGGCATAGTAATCCGCCAACAGCTGAAAAATACCGGCATAGTTTACAATATTGCGCTTTAACTGCTGATTCTGCGGCAAAGCTATTGGCTCCTTTTGATCTACATACACCGGCTGCTTTAACAACAGTATTCCTGCAAGCACCAACACACCGACATACATCTCCCAACGCATCGGTATAAAATAAAAGCCGCCTAACACACATAGGAATAAGAACTGCTTTCGTTGCTGATACATCACACATAAGCCCATAAGTGCCAAGGGCAAAGTAAAAGATGACGATAAAAAGATTGCACATACCACCAAAAATCCAATTGCGATCTCCATTGATGTCAAACCACATATCAAAGCAATCCCAAGCATATACCATAACACAGCATAGTTTGGAAGTATTCCCACCAAAGCAAACATACCACCCAAAATCAACAATTCCTTCATACGTTTATAAAAGAATTCATCATGATTGATCCAACGCGTATCGTGCAGCATTTCTTTCACAAGCAGAAAGGTCGCAAGTGGAAGTACGATTACTTCCTTTCGCAAAGCAAATTCCATAAAACTGTATATGGCAACAAGTGCACTGCTTATATAGGGAAGCAAGCGATAAATATTGGCCTGTAGGAGTCTTGCGGCTTGTAATATCGTAAAATAAAGCAAGAAGCCTAAGGCATAAATATATGCCAAGCGCATACTATGTAATAGGAAACAAACCATCAAGGTTAAAATTGTCAGTACGCATTCCCTTGTATTTCTTAATGCCAAAGCTGCTATATAAACAAAGAGAAAAGCCGGACGAAAAGCCGTAGGTATTCCTATTGCGAAAAGGGCTAATACGATGCAATAGACATCACTTAGCTTCAGCACTGCCTCTCTTTGTTCTCTGTATGCTATGGTTCTTTCCATTCCAACCACCTCTACCGTATTGTAGAGGAGATTTCCTATATATTCTGTCAGTTTTTGTCATGCACCTTGAAATTCATTCCAAGCATTTGATCACACGCTGCTTGATTTCCTTAAAAAGCTCACTTTGACGGGATAAATGTGCTTTAACATCAATAATTCTAGCTGTATTGATAAACTTCGCATCATTGATAAACAACACGCTTTCCTTATTCATGCCCTCCACCTTTCCCAAACGCATCAAATGACGCTTTCCATTCGGATTATCCTTGCTGTAAGCCTGCACATAAGCTGTATGATTGCCACTCATCGGCACTACAAATGCTTTATTATGAAAGAATGCCAATATGATACCAAAGTGTTGATAACCGATTTCCGATACATAGGCTTCTCCAAAATCAATATAACAAATATCTCCCACACGAATATCCACTCCCAATTGCGCACAATTCGTCGCATTCCTTCGCATACGCAAATTTTGATCCGAGATAAAACGTGAAATACCTTCCTTAACATCTAAGCTTTTATAATCCGCACTCTTTTCTTCTACATAATGATCCCAAAGCTCATTCCAATAGATTTTATCCCCCAAAACACCCTGCGCATTATCCTGTGCCAAAAGCTCATATAATTTTTTTATTTCCATACATACCACCTCTACTTATATACTTACGCTACTTTTTATACATAAACGTGAAAAATAAACAAATTCGTGATAATTTTCATGAAAATTCAAATTTATTTGAATGCTTTACCTCTTCTTTCTAGCCCTTATAAATTCACTAACAGTCCATATTCAAAATATCTTTTTGGTATACAGCATAAAATAAATGTATAAATTTTTAAAAATCATTCGGGTTGAAAATACAGAATCATCAACAAAAAAATGGATACGTACGTACCTATCTACCTTTAGCGCAATTTGTATCGAAGGTCCTAAATGGTGTGGTAAAACTTGGACATCTTCCTACCATTGTAATAGTGAGATATATCTTAAAGATCCAAGCAAAAACTTCCAAAATAGAAAATCAGCAGAAATGGAACCATCTTTAATATTAGAAGGCTTTACTCCTAGATTGCTAGATTGCGCATGCAAACCATGTCATTATACGAGTCAAATGATTCCTCTGGCGATATATCCTTGCAAGATGACCGGTTCTATCAGCTTAAAAAAATCATCGAATTGGTCATTCACGGTGGTTGGCTCGCAAGCATTGAATTGCCTATGAAACAAGCTGCCTTGTTACCTAAAGAATATATCGAGGTAGTATTAAACGATGATGTTTATAGAACCGATGGCGTAAAAAGAGATATTCATAAGATGCGATTGTTGTTACGCTCACTAGCAAGAAACGAAAGTACAACAGTTACAAACAAAACCTTAAAAAATGATATAGAGGATAATGATGACAAAGATATTGATGTAAATACCCTTGCAGAATATCTAAATATATTCTCACGTTTATTCATCATTGATAACCAAAAGCAAGCAAAATTCGTTCATCAATCAGAGTTAAACAAGCCGAAAAAAGACATTTCTGCGATTCCTCACTCGCCTGTGCATTATTTATGGACTATCGAATGCTGCATATCAAAGAGATGATGGCATATTTGTAGTGCCTATCACTGCCTTAAAAGACTAAAGCTGTGAGAACAGGATTGCCAAAATCCTGTCTTTTTATTTTTTAGTTATTTAACTGTTACCACCACTTCTTGTAAAAATAGCTCAAAAAAAGCTGTAACCTCCAGTTGAAGTACAGCTATGTGTTTATTTTGTTTTTTTATTGGTCTTAGAAAACATATAATAGAGCTGCTTGCTTTTACGATACATACGATTTGCTAATGATAGAATGGGGTGATATTGTTTCGATATCATACCACTAAATTCAATAAACAGCTCCATAATCAAACCAATCACAAACAAAACTACCAATCCGGTTGCTTTGTTAATGATATAAGCATAAGCGGTAAAGCCAAACATTGCCGTTGCGATATACAACAAAATCACCGTATTGCGATGTCCGAAACGCTGCATCAACAAATGATGAAGGTGCATTTTATCCGCATCGGAAAACTTATGTCCGGAAAGCTTACGACGTAAAATCGCTCCAATCGTATCGACAATCGGCACTGCCAATAATAAGATCGGTAAAGCCAAGGTCATAACCGTAGAGCCCTTGAATCCCAAAAGCGAAATAACCGAGATGATAAAGCCCAAAAATAACGCACCGCAATCTCCCATAAAAATGCTGGCAGGGTGCACGTTATAAAACAGAAAGCCTAGAATAGCACCTACCAAAAGCAGCGACATGGTTTGAATATCCAAGCGTCCCTCTACAACCGAAATACAGGCAATAACCATCAAGATAATGGCACTGATACCGCCCGCTAAGCCATCTAATCCATCAACCAAATTGATAGCATTCGTAATACCGATGATCCAAAGCAGTGTTACCATGATGGAAACAAGACTGAAATTGATCGTAATATCAAAAGGCAATCGAATCGTATCCAAGGAAATACCGCCAACCCACATCACAACAAGGGCAGCTACGATTTGAAACAGCAGCTTTCCATAAGGTGGAAGTTCAATCATATCATCAATCAAGCCACCGATAAACATAATCGTACCGCCGATCAAAATACCGTTCATGGTCGCATCAGCCTTCATAAATACCGCCATGCAAATAATGAACGAAACATAGATTGCAACTCCGCCGATACGGGCAATCTTTCCGCTATGAATCGTACGCTGATTGGTTTTCGCATAAATGCCCAAATGACAGGCAATGCGTTTTAAAAGCGGCGTAATCACCACTGAAAGAGCCATTGGAACCAAAATATACACCAGCCATTCCACGATGATCACCCCGCTTACTACCTTTGTTCTACTGTACTAAATGCAAGTTTTCTAATAAAATACCGGTTCCCTCGGCAACACAACGCAAAGCATTTTCCGCAACATATACCGGAATATGCAGCTCATTGCGCAATAGCTCATCAATACCACGAAGCAATGCACCTCCACCGGTCAGTACGATACCGCGTGTTACGATGTCGCTTGCCAATTCCGGAGGTGTTTGTTCCAATACGGTCTTACAAGCACGAACAACGTCCTGTAAACTTTCTGCCATGCTTGATTGAATCTCACGTGAATTCAAGGTAATCGTTGTAGGAAGTCCGGTTACCAAATCACGACCGCTAACCTCAATCGTATCACTTGCACTGCCCTTCCAAGCCGTACCGATCTGCTTTTTCACATCTTCTGCCGTACGATCTCCAATCAGCAGTTTCTTTTCTTCTTTGACAAATTTAATAATATCGCGATCGAAAGTATCACCCGCTACCTTCAAAGATGTACTGGATACGATTTCACCCAATGAAATGACCGCAACATCGGTTGTTCCACCACCGATATCAAGCACCATACAGCCACTTGGCTTACCGATATCCAATCCGGCACCAACAGCCGCTACCTTCGGTTCTTCTTCGATATATACTTTTTTTGCTCCGGCACGATATGCCGCATCACGAATCGCATTACGCTCTACACTGGTAATATTGCTTGGGCAGCAAATCAAGATCGTAGGACGTTTAAACATTCCTTTAATCGCAAGCTTTTTAAAGAAAAAGTTCAACATGATCTCCGTTACCTCAAAATCCGCAATAACACCATCCTTCAAAGGTCGAATCGCAAGCACTCTGCCCGGCGTTCTTCCAAGCATATCTTTAGCGTCCTGTCCGGCCGCTAAGCATTTCTTTGTTTCTGCATCTATGGCAACAACACTAGGTTCGTCGATTACAACGCCTTCCCCTTTCACATACATCAAGAGGTTCGCTGTTCCTAAGTCAATTCCAACTTCTTTTGAAAACATTTGTATTTCCTCCGTTCTTCAAGCATACAACATTATAACACACTTTTAAAAATTAAAAACCTAAAATATGGCTTTCTTACGACAACGTAAGGATTGCGCAAAGGAAGCCTTTTGCCCCTTAAAATACATAAAATAGTACCTGCTTACGGTACTATTTCAGTTCCTCTATCGTTTTGCCATACACACTTTCCGGATCTCTTATTTGACCGCCTTTTGTAACAACGATGTGCAGATGATTTCCCAGCTCCTTATTGTAAATATTCTTACCTGCCTTACCGATCACTTCACCGTTTTTTATTTCATCACCGTTTTTTACCAGTACCTCGGAAAGACTTTGGTAGGTAAACACCATATCATCATAGGCAATGCTGACGCTTTGACCGAATATCGGATCGTCCTTTACCTCACTGACCTTTCCATCATAACAGGAAACTACCTCAAAAGCTTCCTCCCCGAAGGTGTAATCCATACCTTGATTTCCGCGATATACACCCTCAAACAAGGTCATGCTTTCAATATCTCCCTGCTTACCGTCAAAGAAATCAAGTGCGGTTGTTGCTTCTACCTGAAATGGAAGTCCAATCTTCTTCACACTATCTGGAAGAGCCAATACCGGCAGACTTTCTTCCTTAAACACCGGTGCAGCTTGGCTTTGCTTATTCATGTAATCATATGTGAAGTATGCAACACCTGCGACAAAAAGACAGGTCAGTGAAAGAAAAACCTTTTTTTTCGATAGCTTTCGCTTATTTGTATAGCTATACATAATCATCACCTCTCGTGATGATTATGCCCTTATCCAAGCCGCTTTATACATCTATATACATCTATTTTTCAATCTTGATGCCTTGATAGTAATGCTTCAATATTTCCTTATAGCTCTTTCCTTCCAACGCCATTGCCTGCGCTCCCTTTTGCGACATACCAATACCATGTCCATATCCTTTGGTTGTTACTGTATATTGATTATTTTCCCTCGCAATCGTAAAACAAGAGGAGCGAAGTCCTAGCTTTTCACGGATCTCACGTCCGCTAAAGGTAATACCATCGATCGTAATGCTTTTCACATAGCCGCTTTCATAGTAAGCAGGAGCGGAAAGTTGGGTAATCGAATGAACAAAGCCTAGTTTATTCGCAAATTCCTGTGCTGTAAAAACTACTTGCTGCTCAAATCCATCACTTTCCTTGTCCCAATGACTGTCCACACTTCTTAAATATGGCGTTTCCTTGTTCCAATACTCATGTGCATTGGCTGTTTTCCCACATGATGTTGAAAAGAATACCGCTGAAATCGGCTCTCCCTCATAGGTCATGATCTCTCCTCGTGTCTGTTCGATCGCACTTTGAATCCGTTTATGATAATAATCGTAATCATCGCCCCAAATTTGTCGTTGCTGCGCCTCATCATGATATACCTGTGAGGACACCGTATCATCAACCTGAAAATCCCGTTGGGTTACAAAGGTTCGCGCCGCTACACATTGTGCCTTCAACGCTTCCATTTCATAGGAAGCCGGCATTTCCGAACCGACAACACCCTCTAAATAGGCTTCCAATGCCAGCTCTTGCTTCGTACCATCTTGTCTTGTCAGATGCACAACAGGTTCCTTCTTTTGAGTTTGAAAAATGCCTTCCTTAATATCCTCCCATAAAACCTCATACGTATTGTTATGTACCAACAGCAGAAACACGCCCACCACGATAAGCGCTATAACCGCCGCCTTGATATACACCTTCATTCAATCACGCCCTTATCCCATTATATGAAAGCCAATTTACCAATATACATATAAGCCTTAACGCTTTTTACGAACCTCGCTCGGTGAAACATGATAATACTTCTTAAACACCTTATTGAAATACAACTGATCGTCCATTCCTACCGCAGCAGCGACATCTTTGATCATTGCGGCATCATTCACCAAAATCTCCATTGCCTTTTGCATCTTCTTTTCATTGATATAATAATTCATATTCTTTCCGGTTTCGTTTTTAAACATACGGCTTAAGGTACTTTCACTCATTTCAAAATGCTGCGCGATCATACACAATGTCAGACGTTGATCCAAATGTGCCTCTACATATTCCATTACATCGACTACTTCCTTACGATACTTATTGGTTTCCTCGCTTTTCAGCCAGCTGTCAATGACCGTAAAAGATTCGTCCAATACCTCATCTAGCTTTTCTATGGTTTCTGCCATGCGGATTTGTTCATTTAGCTTATCGAATGGAATAGCAATCTTCTTCCCTTTGGAAATCTCATTTCCCTCCATATTATTAAAGATAAAAACGAAATAATCCTTTACCGTTTTCGGATCGATCCAGTGCTCTCGCATATAGCTTAAGGCTTCCTGTTGCAGTTGAGCAATACTTGCAAAATCCCTTGCTTTTTGAGCCTCCAAAATATCCAAGTGCACATGCAAATCATCTAAGCTCAACTCATGAAATGGCTGATAGCCCTCACTTTGAATCAACACACCTTCTCCTTCATAAAACCGCTGCTCATGCGCCTCCAATAGCCTTTCATAAGCCGGAATGAAATCTTCAAAGCTATGCAAGGCATCAGATACCGTAATACTTACCGCAATATCCATATATTGTGCGATATTACGAATAATACTATTACAAATATTCACAACTCGCAGTTTTTCTCCACTGTTAAATAAAATCATACCGGAATGATTGCTGATAAACAATAAAGTATGCTCCATGCCTACCGGAATACACTCCTTTATCAAATCATGCAGATGAGCTTGCAAGCGATGATGATCCTTGATCTTATCAAGATATAGGAAATCAATATTATCAATACGAAAATAAGCCAACTGATAATGCGCTTCATATCCAACAAAATAAGGCAATGCAAAGATACGCTGATATTGTGCCTGATTAACCAAATGCTCGTTTTTCGTCAAAACCAAGTTTTGTTGAAGCGCCTGAATAGCAGTGTGCATGGCTTCATCATTCGATGTACTATTGGCAATACAGCATTGCTTTGCCTGTGTAATAATGGAGATCAAATCTTCCTTTTCCAATGTTACCTTTAATAGATAATCAAAAGCTCCTGCTTTCATTGCTGTACGGACATATTCAAAATCGGAATAGTTGCTTAACGCAATGACAGCCGTATCCGGCTTATCGGCTTTGATTTGTTCAATCAGCTCTACCCCATCTATACCCGGCATCTTTAAATCAGTAATTACAATTTCCGGCTGATGAAGCTTAAAAAGTTTCATTGCTTCTTCTCCATCTTTTGCACTTGCCACAACCTCACAGTCCAGTGCGTGCCAATCAATCATCGTTTTCAATGTCATACGTATAAGTCGTTCATCATCTACAATCATTACTTTATACATGAATATCACTCCTTTGTAAATGGCAGCAGCAGCGTTACGATCGTGCCAAAGCCAACCGAGCTTTGAATCTGCATGGAATATTTTTCTCCATACATCAAACGAATACGTTCGGATATGTTATCAATGCCGATTCCGCTTAAGTTACGATTGCTATTCTTACGTTCCTTTGGTTTGAAACCTTTTCCATTATCACCAATCGAAATCTTTAAATAATGATGATACTTCTGTGCTCGAATCGTCAATAGCTGATGCTCGCGATCCTCCTCAAATGCATGTAAAATACTGTTTTCTACGATTGGCTGCAACAAAAACTTCAAGATTTTACAATCCTTTACTTCCTCATCGATATTATAGACGGTTTCAAACAGATCACCATAGCGCAGCTTTTGAATAATGATGTAATTTTTTAAGTTTTCGATTTCCTCCGCTACGCTTACCTCGTCCTTTTGATCGGTTATTGTATTGCGCAGCAGCTTTGCCAACGCACTGATGCCTTCCCCTACCGGCTTGTCATCGTTCATTAAAGCTAAAAAATGTAAAGTATTTAAGGTATTGAATAAAAAGTGTGGATTGATCTGTGCCTGTAAGAGCTGAAATTGAGTTTCACGCTTTTGTTCTTGTTCCGATTCCACAGTTTTCACCAGCTCCTCAATTCGATCCAACAGCTCATTAAAATTAACTGCTACCTGATGCACTTCATCATTACCGTCATCGACAACACGCTGCACCAAGCTACGTTCTTCATCAATCGATCGCATCGTGGTCAAAATATTATTCATCGGATCATAAATACTGTGATAAATAAAGAAAGCAATGATTTCCAGTACGATTGTTAATAAAATTCCATACAATAAAATCATATTGCGGAAGGTATGTAGCTCTTGATACAAATTTTCTTCACTGATCAAGCTAACAATCTGCCAATCCATTCCTCGCACCTTTTTGCTTGTTACATAATAATTATCTTCACGCAAGGAAAACGATTTTTCCGTAAAATCAAATTTGATATCGGAAGGAAGATGCTTTGTGCCAAATAAATATTTCCCTTGTTCATCGGCAATGACCAGCATGCTTCCCTCACGATCCATGCGTGTAAACGAAGGACTTAAGGCATCAAGAGGAAATCCACATACTGCATAGCCGATAAGCTGTTGATTCTTACGAACATTTTGAATCAATACGATTTCCTTCAATTCCTCCACATATACCCAACTGTTTTCTTCTTGTTCATCTTTCCTTTCCAGAATAGTGTCCAATGGATAAATGTGTGCTCCCTCTTTAAAAATCAAATGCGCATCTGCATCAAACAGTTGAAAATCCTTTCGCAGACGTAAATAAGAGTTTTCACTCATATAGGCTTCAAAAGCCTGCTTATAGGTGCCCTCATCTGGGTATGCAAGCATTGCGGAAAAATTGCTTTGCTGCATGATCGTTGCCAGCTGTTCCTCAAGCTTTGTTGTATTCAAATAAATATTTTCTTCCGTCATATCAACAAAGGCCTTTGCACTCTGTTCACTTTTGTCATACAAAATATTGGCACTGATGACATAATACAGCAAGAAAATAACCGCAATCAAAACAAGCGGTACTACAATAAAAGCAAAAACGATGCGTGATTTCATACCCTTCTTTCGTAAAAATTTATAAAACTTGGAAATCATAAAAGCCGGCTCCTACATATAATACGTAATGGAAAATAAAAACTGTCCTACCAAATAGCCTAAAGCCAATGCCATCAGCAACAACAACAGCTGTACCTTACCCGGCTTTCGAACATCACAAAGCTGTTCAAAACGCACTGCCGAAAGTGCCCAAAAGCTTAGCATAAAGCTTATGACATATACACATAAGCGAACCAAATAGCTTCCCATAAAATCCTCCCTTTACTTACCTTATTTCTTTAATGCCGCTTCCAGCATTGCCTTGGAAATCGGACCTTCACGCAAAATTTTCAACTTTCCGCTTGTCATATCCACAATGGTGCTTGCCACCTTACCTCCGGCTTCTCCAAGTACGATCCCATCAATTCGTCCATCTAGCTGAGAGAGCACCTGCACATCGACTAGTCCGGTTGCTTCTCCGGATAAATTTGCACTGGTTACCAGCATCGGTGAGCCCACCTGACGAAGCAGCTCTAAAACAAAATCATCTTGAGGCATACGAATACCAATCGTTTCCATTCCATTTGTTACAAAATCCGCAACACTGTCCTTCTTCTTTAAAATCATCGTAAAAGCCCCCGGCATAAATGCAGCTGCCAGCTTTTTGGCTTCTTCATTCAAAACCGCAATTTCCTCCATTTGCGCTAAACTTCCTACCATGGTCGGTATCGGCTTATTCTCCGGACGTCCTTTGCTGTATTTCAATGCAGCTAGTGCTTCCTCATCGTAAATCACTCCCAAGCCATAGACCGTATCGGTGGGAAAAGCTATTACTTTTTTTTGCTTAAGCTGCTTTACAACGGCTTGTATATCCTCTTTATGATAACGTATCGTTTCCATTCTACACCAACTTTCTTCTTTCTATTTTACCATACCAAAGGCAATGTGTTTGCAAAAACATCAAAATCATATTATCATTATGAAAGAAAGAGAGGTTTGCTTATGCTATTTATCGAATATCCTCCTTGCTCCACATGCAAGAAGGCAAAGAAATATTTAACGGATCATCATATTGCTTTTGAAGCACGACACATTGTAGAAAATAATCCAAGCTACAAGGAATTAGCCTTATGGCATAAACAAAGTCAGCTTCCTTTAAAGAAATTTTTTAATACCTCCGGTAAGCTTTACAAGGAAATGCAGTTGAAGGACAAACTAAAGGATATGAGTGAAGAGGAACAGCTTCAGCTATTAGCAAGCAATGGTATGCTTGTTAAACGTCCTTTACTGATTCATGAAAATACGGTACTTGTCGGTTTTAAAGAAGAAGATTATCAAAGCCTTTGTCAATAATTGAGAGGTTATGGTATCATACAGCTAGAGTTTGGGGTGAAATCATGGATTTAGGAGAATCATTGGAAGATTACTTAGAAACGATGCTTATCTTAGAAGAACGTCATGGCAAGATTCGCAGTGTTGATGTTGCGAATGAAATGGCTGTTTCTAAGCCAAGTGTAAACAAAGCAATGAAGATATTAAAGGAAAAAGGCTTGCTTTTACAAGAAAGCTATGGCGATATTCATTTTACCGACAGCGGTAAGCAATTAGCAGATAAAATCTATCATCGCCACAAGACCATATCAAGCTTTCTATGCAATGTCTTAGGTGTTGATGCCGAAGTAGCAGATGAAGAAGCCTGTCATATCGAGCATGTAATCAGTGAAGATACCTTTCAAAAAATCGCAAATTTCAAAAAATAACACATCAAAAAGACAGAGTCTTTTTATGATCGAACCATTCGAAATGCCGATCCTAGACATCTGTCTTTTTCATTAAGTATTATTTTACATGTTTATTTTTTCTATAAAGCGCATAGATTCCTATACATGAAACAACAAGCAATGCTGCATAAAGCATCACATGGGTAGTATCTCCGGTAGATACATGATTGTTGTTTGTGCCATTTTGTGAAGTGTTCGCTCCATTGGAAGCATTGCCATTTGTATCCTGTCCACCATTTCCTTCCGGTGTTTCAGGTTTCTCTGTATCCGGATTTTCAGGTGTTTCTGTACCTCCTGAACCGCTATCCTCTTTTTTCACCTCAACCGTCAGCTTATTGCTCTTTGTAATATCATAAGAGCTTGATGTAGATTCATGCACCGTTTCCGTATAAACAACAGCAATTTCCTGTTTGCCTTCTCTTTGACTATCAAAGCCGACAATCGTTGCCTTGTCTGTTACATCTCTTGCATATCCAGTGTCATAATGAGCAGTTACTTTAATATCCAATTCCTCGCCAAGTACATACGTTTGTTTTCCACTGATTTCGATAGAATCTAATTTCGATTTTACCAACTTTGTCGGAATTTTCACATTGGCTATATCCTTAAGACTATTGGCTTTTTGGAACATTGTTTCTCCATCTTTTCCATCTACTTTATAACCGGCATTTCCATATCCCAATAATTCAATCGGTGTTTTGCCAAGCTCTTTTGCGGATAACAATGATTGTGCATAGTAAAGAATTGTGCCACGTTTCAAGTGATATTGACTGGTAATCATTGATATGGTTTTAATATTTGGCATATTATAAAGAATTTTAAAGCTATTTTGTGCATTTCCAGCCGTATCCGCAGCTTCCGTTTCCACTAGGATTCTTTCTTCTGCCACTCCATGTTCTACAAGCCAATCATGCATTCTTTGACCTTCTGTCCAACCATTCTTTTCAACTCCGCCGGTAACAAGCACATAAGAATTCGGATATTTTTGCGCACTTGCTAAAGCTGTTTCTAAGCGACCGATCAGCTCCGGCTTCATCGTTCCATCTGAATTTAAAGCAAATCCCAACACAATAAACGCATGGGAATTATCGTTTGGAAGTCCATCGGGTGCTACACCGATATTTTCAACCATTTCCTTTTCCGTATAATCCCAATAATCCATAATTACTTTCCATGTTTCATAATCCTCTGATGAAACCTCTTTTAAAGTATCTAATGTCCTTAGCACATCAGTTTCGGCACCATCTCGATAATAACCGATAAGACTTCCGATCAAAGTATCTACATCTTGTGGCTCATCTGCCAAAATACGAGTACCTCCACCAAAGAAGGACATACTTAGAACTAGCGATAAACTAATAATTATCTTGCAGATTTTCTTCATGCTTACCCCTCCTTTTATTACCAGTTCTTCTAAAAATATTATAGTCCTTTAAAAAATAACTGTAAATAGAAAACGGTTACATTTTTTGAACGATAGATAACATTTATGAATTAGAATAAAAAAAGCGCATGGATTTCTATCCATAACGCGCTTAATTTCGATACTCTAACAAACACCTCGTCTGATTGCTTCCGCTATCAATGCAGGCTGAATATCCGGATATGTCCAATGTTCAATCAGATTCTTTGTAAGTATTGTTTTTTCGATTTCATAATGCAGCTGTGGCTCAAAGCTTTTAACATCGGCATAGTAAAGCATTCCAAAGCTTTCCTCTCCATTTGAAGCATCATCTTTTTGTACCGAATAAACACAGATTGCGTGCATATCAAATGTTAAAGCACCGCTTTCCTCATACAACTCTCGCTTAGCAGTGTCGATAATAGCTTCTCCTTCTTCTCTATGCCCACCACAAAGCTCGTAGGTATCACGTTCACGATGCTTACAAAACACCCATTTTCCCTTATGTTTGGCAATAATAACCGCAAATTTTAATAATTCATCGGCAACTTCTTCATAAAAACGAACACTTGTCATATCTTTCTTTTCCCTTTATTATATCCATCTTGAAAATACATACTTGAAGCAGACATAACCATCAAAAATAAAATTCCTGTCTGTATCCAATACACTGTGTAATCCAGCATTCCATGCAAGAGTACGGTTACAAGAAAACCAACTATTAACCCAAATAAAGGAACATCTATTTTTTGTGTAAAGAGTTTGACGGCTTCTTTTAAATTACTGAAAAAATATACAGCAACAATCAATACCGGAATGATGCCATGACTAAGAATAGGATCTAAATAGATACTATGTGAATGGTTTGTCGGGTGTCCGTTATAGAGTGGATAAATTTGTAAATAGGTCATTGGCCCTTCTCCAAACAATGGGTGTGCCTTTATTCCTTGAATAGCTGTTGTCCATATACGTTCACGTTTGGCAAAATCCTTTGTTATATACGCGGCACGTTTCATCAGCTCCGGATTCATCAAGACAAATCCACCAACACCTCCGATGCTGACAAGAGAAAGAGCAAAGAGCTTATACATTCCGCAAAACAAGATCAATAACGGTACACTTACTACAAACGGTACCCATGCTGTACGACAACCGGTAAGCACAAGCATAAACAAATTAGCAATTACCGCAAAGCCATACCATAGAGTATGCTTCACAGACTTCCATTGCAAAGCTTTATAAAAACATAGTAAGACAGTAAATTCGATGATCATAGCGTAATAATTGGCATTAAAACTGCCGACATGCACGCGGTTTTTAGGACTATTCGCAATAAACAGCTCAAAGACGCTATGATCTAAACGCTGACATATCAAATAATATTCGATACAGCCCCAAACGACAAAAAACATTGAACAAACTATGCAAATATCTAACAGCAGCTCGAAACAAGGTTTTGTAATTACCGTACGATAATAAAAAATATACAGAAAAACAAGAAGCAGTCCGATACCGCAAGCAACCCCTATCCAATTTTCATAGAGAGCTGCCACAATTGTCGTGATGATACAGAATACCAAAGCAAAACGTGAACGAGGTACTTGTTTAATGATAGTCAACAACCTTTTTTCACGTAGCATAGCTATGATTATCCACAAAACCACAACTGCCGCCAAAGCATAATGGATATACAAAGAAGCTCCTACCAAAAGAATACGTTTTTCATCTGTACTAAATTGATCTAACAAATGGTGTAGCTTCACATTTAAGTTTCCCACTTTAATTCCTCCATTCCAACAGAATTATTATAGCACATTCACAGATGCAGAAAAGCTGACCTTGGCAGTCAGCTATTTCTTTAGGTTATATAAATCCGTTTCAATCTTAGACATTTCTAATTGAATATCCGGTATCTTTGCGTTTAGTTGCGATATACTTGCCTGTAAATCGTTGATTTTCTTCGTATTATCAACCAATCCGCCATTGCTGTCAAATTCCTGTTTTGCCAATTCGTACTGATACTTGGCATTATCGTATCGTTGAGTAGCGGTTTTATACTCCGCAGATTCCTTATCGCTAATAGAATCCATCAATAGTTTCGCATCGTCCATTTTTCTTTGCGCATCGTCCATTGCAGTTTTACGTGCCTGTGAATTTTTTTCCGCTTGCTCAAGATTTTGAATTTCCGCTACTTTTTCATTGATTTGATTTTCAATGCTTTTAATTTGATCCTCATATACCTGATATTGTTTTTCTAAACGTGAAATTTCCGCACTGTTGTCAGTAATATCCTCTTGTGGCGTGCTGTTTTGTTGATTGGTATCCTTGTCCTTATGATCTTCTTTATCTTCAGGAACAACCTCTTCAATGTCCTCATCATCGTTATTAAAGAAAACAGAATAAATACCATAGCCAACACCGGCTATCAACACAATTGACAAGATAGAAATGATAACAATTGTGATAATCTTGTTCAATTTCTTTGCTCTTTCCTCTTCTTCGGCAGCACTTCGTTTCTTAGCTTTCTTTGCTTTGGCGTGTTTTGTTTCTTCCTCCACTTCAACATTTTCTTCTAAAGCATCTTGAAGTGTATCTTCCGGTTGTGTACAAAAACTTGCCTTTGCTTGAGAGTCCATGATAACCAATGTCTTATCTTCGTCCAAAGGTTCTTCGTTTTCTGTGAAATCCTTTGTTTCCTTTGGTGGAATATAAAAACCGGTTTCTTCATCATCTTCTTTAGGAATTGAAGCTTCCTTCTGCTTTTTCATCTCATTTATTTTTCGGCGCAATTCACTTTCTTCATTGTACTGATGAATCATATCATCTAAGCTTTCATCATCTTGCATCAAATCATCGCGTTCATCTTTCAACATAAATATCCTCCATGTCTTTTAAGTTCTTAATCATTATATCATTCTTCTTAGCAATCTGTTGATAGCATTTCTTAAATTTCACTTAATTTTATAAACAAATGATATTTTTTATGCATGTTTTGATGATACGCATACGATAAAACTTTTATAGCTTCTTAATATCCTTAATACTATAAAGACATCTATCACTTATTGCACTCTTTCCTTTTTCAACTCTTTTCGTATTTTTTCTTGCATATCTCTTTCTATTTCAAGTAAGTCAAAAGCTTCTTTTAAAGTCATATTCTTCTTTTGCATTAGATTTTTAACATAAGAAATCGTGGCATTTATTTGTTTCGTTTCCCCTTCTCTTTTTCCTTGCTTAATACCTTTAGCTAAACCACTTTTCTTTCCACGTCGTTCTCCGATAAGCATTCCTTCTGCCAATCCTGCTTTCTTACCTTCCTGCTCATAATACATACATATATGGCTCATTTCTTCTACCTCCTCTTCCATCGTTTCTGTTACCTTTATTCCAAACTGCTTCCTCAATATCTCCAACTTCTCCTCTGCACTATGCTCATTCTTAAACAATTGGTACTATGTCAAGATTTCGGACAACTAAAATATAAGAATTTTCAATTTTTAGTTTAAATTATTCTGGTAGTAGTTTTTTTCATATTTGTTTGGAGATTGGTAATCACAATGAGAATGTATTCTTACTGTATTGTAAAATCCTTCTATGTATTCAAATACCATCTGATAGGCTTCTGAATAGTCATTTATCTTTTTTCTGTTTAGCCATTCTCTTTTTATCAATGCATGAAATGATTCTATGCATGCATTATCCCATGGATTCCCTTTTTTAGAGTAACTGCCGATCATTCCTACCGTTAGATTATAGTATTTTTTTGATGTGAATTGAACACCTCTGTCACTGTGTATTACTACCGGATTATCTGTTTTTCTCCTCCTTTTTGCTTCTTCCAGACATTTTAATACTTCCTCTACTTCCATTGTTTTTGTTAGTTTCCAGGCTATTATTTTTCTTGAGTATAAATCCATTATACTTGTCAGATACACAAATCCTTCTTCCTGTGTCCAAATATAGGTTATATCTGTACACCAGGCTGAATTCGGCTTTTCAGGATTGAAATTACGTTTTAGAATATTCTTCAGTTTTGATGAAAAATCACTGTCCTTAGTGGTTATTGTGCATGGTCTGATATAATGGGCTTTAATACCCATCTCACGCATAATATTGCCCACATATTTTTCGCTGACTTTTATTCCTGACTGATTCAGTTTTACAGTTATTTTCGGTGCTCCATAAATTTCATGTGATTCTTCATGAATTGCTTTTATTTTTTTACTGAGTTCCTGTTTTCTAACTTTTTGTTTAGAAGGTTTTCTGTTAACGTAATCATAATATCCTGATTTACTGACATTAAGTTTATCGAGCATACCGGAAATCGAAGCATTATTATCATTCTGCTTTTTTATTTTGATTTGATAATAAAGTTCCTGTTTCGTTATTTTCCCAGTATGCCAATAGCCTTTTTTAAGACATCAAGCGCATCCTGTGTATCTTTAAGCTCCTTACGCAAACGAGCAATTTCTTTAGCTTCATCACTAGAGAAATTACCAGAACCTCTGGAAACAATAGTACCATTATTTTTATCAGCATCTTTCACCCATTTATGAACAGTACTGTCAGCAATGTCAAAACGTTTAGCAATAGAAAGTTTAGATTCATCAGGATGATCAAGTACATACTGAACAACTCCTTGTTTAAATTCATCTGTAAATGTAGGTTTAGCCATAATTAAATTCCTCTTCTTTCTGTGTTAATAATTTATGACAGTATACCATAAGATGCTTTAACTCTCACATTTAACTGATACGGTTTTTATTCTAGCATCACAATACATTCATCAAATTTTGAAAGCTTGTATCCTTTGCGTCATACTTCCCTTTCGGATACAACATGAAGATATGCATCATACCATAGTTCTCTGCTTTCTCCTTCCATCTATTTCCCAAGCATTCTTCTTTCATGCTGTAATGATTCGCTACTCCTTCTTTCCTATTTGCATATTCCTGCATCAACCATATTGAATGTACCCTTTGTATCTTCTTATATTCTTTCTGGCGTACGATCAATCGACTGCAATAGTATTCCGCTCGCTTTAGCAACGGGTATCCGGGGTCGATCATTCATCTGTATTTCGATATTGATCATCTGTTGCTTATCACTCTTGGGAATATCCGCTACAAACAATATATCATAGCGTACCAAAGAGCCTAATACGCTTTCGTCCTCCAAGTTGAGATTACTGATATACTCTTCTTTTTCATTCCCTAAGCATTTCATGATTTCTTTTAACGAAAGTGTCTTATACTCTGCAATATATTCCTTCAATAATCTTGCTAGGATTTGTTTATTGCTGAATATTCTTTTACAATAACGATCGTATGCTTTTTGTTTATCCTGATGATGAATCACTGATGCTAAAACCTCTTTACTTTTCATCACACACCTCCTCATTTTTTATGTGTTTTTAATATCTTACTTTATGTAAAGCTTAGCATACCCTTCTAGCATTCTCAATTCGATATATCATATATTTTTTCCTCCTTTCGTTTTAGAGCTACGCTTTGGTATCTCATAAGGTAATACGATTACAAGCACTAGAAAAACAAAAAAATTTACTAATTTTTCGAAAAACATAAAAAAAGCCAATGACACACTGACTTTTTCTTTGAACTGCTTAACTGTTATATGCAATACTAAGATATCCCTGTAAAACCTCTACGATTGTATACGCCATATTTTCCAAAACTTTCAATTTCATACCCCGTAATAGAACATCAAGCAGATAGCCGCCTTTTTTTACACCATAATCATTATCCATCATCAAGATAAAAACAGCAATCATCGAATGCTCCATGATATAAAACACATCTTCACTTTCATCTAGCTGCATGATAAGCCGACGTACATGGACACTTTCAAATTCTTCATAAAACTCCATTGGCAATATAAGCTTACCATGTGGATAATACAATATCCCTTCTTTTTGATAAAGGTGATACTTTCCTACAAAATCTTTGATTCGCTCACTTAATGGACAGCGCCAATCTTCAAATACATCTAATTCACCATTACCGTTTATATCCTTAAATGCATAGCCATCAATTTCTAAAATTCGGATTCCTTGATTCGCATCATAGCTTAATGTTTTTCCACCGTTGTTCTCAATACATTCCCCTTTCCCTTTATGCTTCAATATCCAGTGCATTGCATCAAGCCTCCTTCTATGCTTACAGTATAGCATGTCGCTTGTTTAGAATATGTCAAGCAATGGTGTGAAATTACGGAAATTGAAGCGGTTATTAAAAAACGCACTCATATTGATATGTACCCTCTTTACTGGACAAGCCAGTAAGGAGGGTATTTTTATATGCGTTATAGTTATGAGTTTAAATTGGAATGTGTACAATTCTATAAAGAAACAGGCACATATCCACCAACACCCGAGAAAGTCAAACAACATTCTTTTAGATATAAAATTAGAGAATGGACAAGAATGTATGATAAACACGGACCTAATATCTTGAAACATTCAAACGAAAATTATAAGTGGACACCTGATGCTAAGTTAGTTTTAATAAATCAATATTTAACAGGTAAATCCATGACGTCTGTTGCGATTGACGCGGGAATTGATAAAGGTTTATTGTACTCTTGGATTCGCAAATACGAAGAATTAGGATATAATGGTCTTGTAGAATCTAAGAAAGGTCGCAAATGCAAGAATCCTGATATGAACAAGAAAACAATAGTACAAAGAGATTTAAATGAAACTGAATTAGAAGAATTAATTAGATTAAGAGCTGAAAATGAATATATCAAAGCAGAAATTGAAGTATTAAAAAAATCGATCGCCTTGAGAAAGGAAAAGGAAGCTGCGCATCTCAAGGCGAAAAAGCAGCGATCATCAAAGAACTTAGAGAGCAAGGATACAAACTAAAATATCTATTGAAAGCTATGAGATTATCTAAATCAACATATTATTTTGAAGTATCGAAAGATGATAAAGTAGCTATAAGAAATGAAGAATTAACCAAGGAAATAGTAAAATTGTTTAATAAACATAAAGGACGATATGGTGTAAGACGCATTTATCACGCATTAAAAGCTAAAGGTATTTATGTTAACCATAAGCGTGTACAACGGATTATGCATATTAACGGATTACTGGGAAAATGTCCAAAAAAAAGATATCATTCATATAAAGGCAATGTAGGAAGAATTGCAGATAATATTATTGATAGAAACTTTACAGCGACAGCACCCTTTCAGAAGTGGACAACTGATGTTTCGCAGTTTAACTTTCCATGGGGCAAGTGTTATATTTCGCCAATCTTAGATATGTTTACTAACGAAATCATTTCTTATGATTTATCATTAAGTCCAAATTTTGAGCAGATAAAAAATATGCTTAATAAAGCATATGAAAAGTTTCCAACATTAAATGGATTAATCTTTCATTCGGATCAAGGATGGCAATATCAACATGCTCATTATATCAATTCATTAAAGGAACATGGAATAACTCAGTCTATGTCTCGTAAAGGAAACTGTTATGATAACTCTATAATGGAAACATTCTTTGGAAGATTGAAAAACGAAATTTATTATGGATATGAAAATAATTATAAATCATTTAAAGAATTTTCTAATGCAATGAAGGAATATATAGATTATTATAATAACGAAAGAATACAAGCAAAAACAAAATGGATGCCACCTGTTCAATACAGGCTAGCATCCATGAGTTAAACTTATAAAATTAAATTTTAACGTGTCCAGGATTATGGGTATACATCATATAGAATGCGTCAAGTATTATCCTACAAATCCGCCATCAACGGATAAAATAGCACCATTTACAAAAGAAGCCATATCACTTGCCAAATACATCATCGCATGAGCAATATCTTCCGGCTGTCCGATGCGCTGTAATGGAATTTGAGAAGCCATTGCCTGAATAATTCGTTCGTCAAGTTCTTTTACCATATCGGTTTCAATGATTCCCGGCGCTACCGCATTGACACGGATTCCGTCTTTTCCAAGCTCACGGGCTAATGATTTGGTTAAACCGTTAATCGCAAATTTACTTGTCGGATACGCACTACCGGAGCGTTGTGCATATAGCGATACCATAGAGCTGGTATTCACAATTGCACCTTTTCCCTTTTTCTTCATGATCGGTGCACACATACGAATCATACGGAATACCGCATCGACATTCAACTGCATAACCTTTGAGAAATGCTCATCATCGTATTCATAAATGGATTTCGCATCGGAGATTCCGGCATTGTTTATCAAAATATCCACACTGCCTAAGTCCTTCTCTACTTCCTCTAACAAGTGTTGCACTTCCTGTTCACTGTTGAGATCCGGATAATAGCCCTGCACAGGATAATTTGGATTTTCTTTTTTCAACAAGTCCAGCGCATGATCAACCGTTTCCTTGCGAGATCCAAGCATCGCAACCTTCGCACCACTGCGTAAAAATCCCTGCACAGCCGCAAATCCTATCCCTCTTGTACCACCGGTTATAATAACAACTTTATGCTTTAATGATGCAATCTTTTCCATGTAAATCATCTCCTTTTCTTTTAATTGGCTTTACTATACCATATCCCTAAAAGGCTTACTAGAATAATGCTCAAAGCACGGATTCATCGTCCGTGCTCTTCTTCCTTTTTCATCAATTCCATAATAATATCCACACAGCCCTCTAATCCAAAGGTACTTGAATTTAAGGATATATCGTAATTCTCTGCCTTTCCCCATGTACGATCGGTATAGTATTCATAGTAATTGGCACGTCGCTTATCAATCTTAAGAATAGATTTTTCCACATCGCGTAAATCTACCTCATACGATGTTTTCGCTCGCTCTACCTTATCCTTTTCATCGGCATGAATAAATACATTTATGACATCATCACGCTCCCGCAGCACATAGTCTGCACAACGTCCGACAATCACACAAGCACCTTGATTTGCTACCTGCTCGACCACATGTGCCTGTACCAAATACAAACGATCATTTAATGACAATTCCGTAATAGCGGATAACGGACCGCCTAAGGAATAGCCTAATGCACCGAAAAGATGAAATCCCTTACTAGTACGACTATCGTTATCCTCAAACAGCTCCTTATCAATACCGCTTTCCTTTGCTGCGATTTCAATCAGCTCTTTATCATAAAACGGAATCTTCAAGCGCTCCGCCAACATTTTTCCAATCATTCTTCCACCGCTGCCAAATTCCCTGCTTATTGTGATAATGGTCTTTTTCTTCATAAAAATGACCTCCTTGTCTATATGTATATTATACTCTAATTCTATGGGAAGCATAGTTGTAGTGTCCAAATAAGCAGATATTTGGAAAAATCGGTAAGTTTCTTGTGCTAATCATAAATCTAAAAAAGCACTCCGTTGTGGAATGCTTCTAGTTATATTCTTTTATGCTTTGCGCTTACGCTGTTCCAAATAGACTGCCAAAACCGCAATATCCGCCGGATTGACACCGGAAATACGAGAGGCTTGTCCCATTGTTAATGGCATGACCTTTGCCAGCTTTTGTCGAGCCTCTAAGGAAAGATTTGCGACCTCATCATAACAGATATCCGTAGGCAATACCACATTGTCCATATCTCGCAAATGCTTGGCATCACGCTTCGCCTTAAGAATATAGCCTTCGTATTTAATGTCGATCTCAAGCTGTCTGCTTACCTCTGCATCGACCTTTCTATCCAGATACGGCATCAGCATATACATTGTAACATTCGGTCGCTTTAACAACTCTCTTGCACTGACACCTTCTTTTAATTCATCATAGCCATTAGCCTTTAAAAACATATTGATTTCGGATTTTGGAGTAAAGCGTACCGTTTCCAAATATGCCTTGGTATCTTCAATATCTTTTAGCTTTTGTTTATAGCGGGCATAGCGTTCCTCACCGATTAAGCCAAGTTCATGTCCATAGCTCATTAAACGCTGATCGGCATTATCATGTCGCAGCAACAGACGATATTCGGCACGTGATGTTAATAAACGATAAGGCTCTTGGGTTCCCTTGGTTACCAAATCATCAATCAATACTCCGATATATGCCTCATCACGATGCAAGATCAAAGGTGCTTTATGATCCAGCTTCAAACAAGCATTGATTCCTGCCATCAATCCTTGTCCGGCGGCTTCCTCATAACCGCTTGTTCCATTGATTTGTCCGGCTGTATATAAATTTTCTACCAGCTTGTTTTCCAAAGTCGGCTTGCATTGCAAAGGATCGATTGCATCGTATTCAATCGCATACGCATATTTTTCAATCTCACAATGCTCTAAACCGGCTAAGCTATGCAGCATATCCTCTTGCACATCGTGTGGCATAGAAGTCGAAAAGCCTTGAATATAGGTAGTATCCAATTGTTCGCTTTCCGGTTCTAAAAAGATTTGATGACGCTCCTTATCCGCAAAGCGCACCAGCTTATCCTCAATACTTGGACAATAGCGTGGTCCTACCCCTTTTACCAAACCGGAATACATCGCACTCTTATCCAAATTATCACGAATGATCTGATGTGTTTTGGCATTGGTATAGGTTAAATAGCATAAAGCCTGTTTATCAAAGGGGCGAATGCTTTTGGTTTCGGTGGAAAATGCAAGAAATGCATCACTTCCCGGTTGTACCTCTGTTTTGGAAAAATCAATCGAGGAAGTTTTTACACGTGCCGGTGTTCCGGTTTTCAACCGAAAGGTCGTAATACCCAAATCACGTAAGCTCTGCGATAAAGCATTGGTCGTAGGCTCTTGATCCGGACCACTTGGTGTTGAGGTATGTCCGACTAAGATACAACTGCTCATATACGTTCCACTTGTTACAATGACTGCTTGGCTGTATTCTTCATGACCGTCCTTTTGTAAGACACCTTTCACCTTGCCGTTTTCTGCCAATACCTTTTCCACACACATTTCGCGCACTTCCAAGTTTTCACAAGACAATACCACATCTTGCATATATTTTTTATAAGCCAGCTTATCGGATTGCACACGCAAGCACTGCACTCCCGGTCCTTTGTTTGTATTCAGCATTTTAAACTGCAAAGCTGTTGCATCGGCAGCCTTTCCCATTTCACCGCCAAGTGCATCAATTTCACGTACCACAATTCCTTTCGCCGGACCTCCGACACTGGGATTGCATGGCATAGATGCGATCATATCAATATTCATAGAATACAATAAGGTTTTCTTTTTCATACGGGCACAGGCAAGTGCCGCTTCCACACCGGCATGTCCACCGCCAATGACGATTACATCTACCATAGACACCCTCCTTTTGCTATTATTCTTATAACGTTAATAGGATACCACAAATCATGCAAAGAGGAAAGGTAAAATAAAAAGACCGCAAACAAGTGCGATCTAACAATTCAAATATATAAACAGCATGCGATTTTTACCGCTCATATCCTTAATCACTTCAATTTTAGCATCTGGAAAATATTTTCGTGCTTCTGCACTTAACGCTTCCTTTTGGTTATATCCCATCTCAAAAGCCATCATCGCTTTATCCTTTAATACCTTTTTCGCATGTTCAAAGATAATGCGATAAAATTTCAAGCCATCTTCTCCACCAAATAAGGCAACATGCGGTTCATAGTTTACAACGCTGTCCTCCATAGCTTCATCACTTGGAATATATGGTGGATTGCTGATCAAAATATCCACCTTGATATTGCGCTCAATTAGCGGTTCTAACATATCACCGCACAATACCTCTACCACCGCATCGTTATCCTGCGCATTTTGCTTCGCAATCCTACATGCCTTTTCACTAATATCACTGGCAAGGATATGAATATTCGGTTCTTCCTTTTTCAAGGCGACTGCAATCGCACCGCTTCCCGTACCGACATCAACCGCCGTAACATTTAGGGTATCCTTAAAATACTCATCGTATGCTGCTAGGATATAGGCTACTAGCTCCTCCGTTTCCGGACGTGGTATCAAAACATCTTCATTGACTTTAAAACGATACCCATAAAACCATTCAAAGCCGAGTACATGACCAAGTGGTTCTCCCTTTGCCAAGCGTTCCACTCCTGCCTCAAACTCATCAATCTGCGCCTGTGGCATTTCCTCATCATATTCCATATAAAGATTATGCGCTTCTTTGTTTGTCAGCTCCAACAAATATAAGAAAGCAGCTTGTTCTCCACGATCAGCAGCTTCCATCTTTACCTGTGCCTTTTTCAAGACTTCACGATAACTTGCCATTATTGCTGCCCTGCCAATTTCGCTTGCTGATCTGCGCTGCATAGTGCATCTAATAAATCCTGCATTCTGCCTTCCATGATGCGATCCAGCTGATTAACATTGTAGCCGATACGATGATCGGTTACACGATTTTGCGGATAGTTATACGTACGAATTTTCTCGGCACGATCCCCCGTACCGATCTTACTGCGGCGCTCTACTCCCTGTTCTTCCTCTAACTTACGCTGATGCTCCTCATACACACGAGAGCGAATGGTCATTAAGGCAGTTGCACGGTTTTCGTGCTGTGAACGTCCGTCCTGACATTTTACTACAATACCCGTAGGCTTATGTACGATACGAACCGCAGAGTCCGTTTTATTGATGTGCTGACCTCCGGCACCGGAAGCACGCATCGTTTCGATTTCCAAATCATTCATATCAATATCAAAATCCTCAGCTTCGATTTCCGGTGTTACCAAAACCGTTGCCGTTGATGTATGAATACGTCCTTGACTTTCTGTCTTCGGCACACGCTGTACACGATGACTTCCCGATTCAAACTTTAAGCGTCCGTACACGCCATCTCCCTTCACCATGAAGGATACCAATGAAAAGCCTCCGGCTTCACAATCGTCCATTTCGATAATCTCAATACGCCAGCCTTGACTTTCTGCATATTTACTATACATACGATACAAATCGCCGGCAAAAATATTTCCTTCATCACCACCGGCAGCCCCACGAATTTCCACGATGGCATTGTGTGAATCGTTAGGATCTTTCGGAATCAATAAAATTTCCAGTTTTCCTAAATATTCCTCGATTTTCGGCTCAAGTTCCTCAATTTCCATCTTTGCCATCTCTTTGATTTCTTTATCATCTTCCATTAAAAGCGCCTTAGCGTCCTCTAGTGCCTGCACACTGTTTTTATATTCGGTATAGGTTTCTACCACCTGTACCAAATCCGCCTGTTCACGTCCCAACTTTGCCAGCATTTTACTGTCGGAAACAATTTCCGGCGACATCATCATCTCATTGATTTCATGATACCGATTGACCATTCCTTCTAAACGCTCGATCATTACACTCATACGACTACCTCCAATATATAGAAAAGGCTTATCAAAAAGCCGAATTATCCGTATATACTATACCATTGAAGCGTGGAAATGAAAAGCACTTTAGCATAGAAAAGCATTTGTCCTTATACATATAATCATAGCATTAAATAGCAAGAATAAATAGACTTTTCTTTTTTCTTCCCTTCGTATATTCTGAAGATGAAAAGATGTAGGAACAATGGTGATATATCATACGAATTGAAATTCAGAGATTTTATGAAGGAAGGCTGTCATTATGTATATATTATTGCTTCTGGAATTGTTTTTCTTCCATATAGGCATTATCATGATTGCTATGGGAGGAGCCGGTATGTTAGAGATTGGTTCATTATTTTGTTTATTTTCAACTATTTTAATTATCGTAGCATTATTTAAAATACTATCGAAAAGAAAACGGTAAATCTCTATTCATCAATCTCGTAAACTAATACAACAATAAATATACTATTTTCCATTCCTAAGATAATGTACAGCATACAATAATAGCTTTAAAAATCAGGCAGACTTTGAATAAAGACAGCATATACTGCCTGATTTTCATTTGTATAACGTCCTCCTTTATTTTTAAGCTACTGCAATCATACACTGGCATTAGCATTGAAAAAAGTGTATAGTATTTTAAAGAATATCCTTTGCTAGTCTTGTAAGAATAGGAAGAAGGAACTATATGAAAACGATGCATTGCTTTATAATAAGCAAGGAGGTGCAATATGACGCTTGAAAATAAACTGGGATTAACAAACTTTGCAGAGCTTGCCCGTGAGGAAGAAAAACTTAGTAAGAAAAAAGCACTTGCACTTTTTGAAAACGGAATACTCAATCAATTAGAAGCCGGAACATTTTCTGCTTTGAAAGAAATTCATAAATATCTTTTTGATGAAATCTATGATTTTGCAGGCGAAATCAGAAGTGTAAGCATTGCAAAAGGAAATTTTTCGTTTCGTTCCTTTCATGTATTTATCAGCCGCACTTGAAAGTATTGAAAAAATGCCACAAACTACATTTGATGAAATTGTGGAAAAATATGTAGAAATGAATGTTGCACACCCTTTCAGAGATGGTAATGTAACATTGAGATATTGTGAAAATGTGGCATAAACAGCGACAAACTTCTTTTTACAATCTCTTATAAAATTGAATAACATATAATATATTAACGGGGAACGCTAGAAATGGTGTTCCTTTTCTTATTTCAGACGTTCAAAATTGAGCGTCTATTTTTTTACCCAAAATGAAAGGAGCATTTAAGAATGAAGAACATATTAAAACGAGTATGCACGGGATTTCTCGCGTTGGCAACAGTAATCACTACCCTGCCGGCGACAACGGCTCATGCAGCGGAAAAACAATACTGGACAGAATCTGATGAGCGTGTCGGTATCGTAGAACAGGTAATGAATGACGGTTCTATCAAGGCAACATTTAACGAGGGCTATATGAAAGTCGAGGGCGAAACTGCCTATTGTATCGACATTAACACAGCTTTCCAAAATGGCTATAAGACACGAGCAGACGCAAGTACGCGTATGAGTGCCAACCAGATTTCTGATGTGGCTTTATCTATTGAATATGTAAAGCAGTATGCAGAAAAACACAAAGAATTAAATTACAAACAAGTCTATCTATTAGAACAGGTTGTTGTTTGGCAAAGATTGAGTGTGCATTTAGGCTGGCAATGCGATAACGTGCGTGCGGCATATAGTGAAATTTCAAAGGCTACACAAGAGGAAGTGTTTGCAGGCGCAAAAGCCTTTGTAAAAGAAAATAAAGGACGTTATGAATGTGGCGGATATATCTATTCCGGCGAGGGTCAGGAACTTGGACAGTTTTGGGCGAAGTTAAATGTTGGAAATGCAAAACTTCAAAAGGTTTCCAGTAATGCTGGCATTACAGATGGCAACGCCAACTATTTTCTTGCCGGCGCGACTTATGGTGTCTTTGCTGATAAAGAGTGCCAAAAACAACTTGCCACTCTTACGACTGATGAAAACGGAAATACAGATGTTGTAGAGGTAAAGGCTGGCACAGTCTATATCAAGGAATTGTCCGCGCCAGCTTGGGTTTCAGGTGGATACAACGGTCTATTCCATTGACAATCTGGAAGCTGGCGACACTGCAACCTTGAAAGTTAGCAGATACACCAAAAGCAACCGACACCTTTGATTGAGCTTTTCAAGATTGATATGGAAACACAGAAGAGACAATCCGCAGGGGACGGCTTCTTTAGCGGGTGCGGAGTTCACATGGAAGTATTATGACTGGCTTTCTATACACAAAGACAATCTTCCCTGCCGAAGCTACTCGCACTGGGTTACAACAGACAAACCGCTGAAGACAGATCAGCGACGGGACAACGCTCACTACATCACAAAATTAGCGGACGCATACAAGGTTTCCGGCGACAGCGTTCTATATGCAGGACGGCAAGGCGGTCCTTCCTCTTGGAACGCTGACCGTTGAGGAAGTCAAAAGCTCCGTCACGGCTACTTGTTAGACGGGCGCCTATATGCAGGCAAATGGCGATAAGTCTGAACAGATAAAGGTGCTCTATCTGTACACAGATTGCGAGGACGGCGACCTTGCCGTATTGATCTGGATGCTAACCAGTTTTCCGTATCGGACAAGGTTATCCGCGCGCGGTGTGAAAATTCAGAAACGAGATTTAGAAACGGGCGATACCAAACCACAAGGAAGTGCCACGTTTGAAAGATACTGCCTTTTGACATCATTTCCTTAAATGATAATGCTGTTTTGGTTGAGGGCAAAGCTACACAAGAAAAATGAGGTGGTAAAGACCATTCGTACCGATATTTGCGGGTGTCGCTTCTGACTTCTGCTGACAATCTTCTTACCTTATGGAAAATATCCGTATCGTCTGAACAGTGAAGCTCCCGACGGTTACTTTGACTGACGGTGCAAAACCGATATCGAGTTTGACAATCACAGAAAACGGTAAAATCGTGGATTTAACGGATAAAGACCCATTCTATCTACAATCAAATCAAACGCGGCGACATTGAGGGTGTCAAAATTGGTGCAGGTACGCATAAACGCTTGGCTGATGTTCCGTTCAAAATTACAAGCAAGACCACAGGCGAAAGCCATATTGTTGTAACTGATGATAACGGACAGTTTTCTACTTCATCAGACTGGGCGAGCCATAAGCACAATACCAACAAAGGACAGTCAAGTGAAGATGGTGTGTGGTTTGGAACTTCTGAACCGGACGACAGCAAAGGGGCACTTCCCTACGATACTTACATCATTGAAGAATTACGATGTACAAGCAATCAGGGGTTCAAACTTATTCCGCCATTTGAAATCGTGGTTTCAAGAAATAACCATGTGGTTGATCTAGGTACATTAACTGATGAATACGAAAAGGAAATTACTATTCATACAACTGCAACCGGTAAAGATGGCGAAAAAACAATCCTTGCAGGAAAAGAGGTAACAATCGTTGATACTGTCAAATTAGACGGTCTTGAAGAAAGGCACAAAATATCAGCTTGTAGGCTGGCAAATGCTGAAAGAAGAAAATGCCGAGCTTATCATTGACGGAAAGCGTGTAGAAAACGACTATACCTTTGTCGCTGATGATGAGGAAATGAAAGTGGAAATTACCTATGCATTCAATGCGTCTGCTTTAGGGGGCAAGAACCTTGTTACCTTTGAAGAATTGTATGATTTAAGCAATCCAGACGAACCGGTCAAAGTTGCCGAGCATAAGGATATTGAAGATGATGGACAGACTGTACTTATCACAGAACGCATTATCCGTATTCATACAACGGCTGCTGATCTGGACGGAGACAAGGAAATTCAGGCGGATAAAGAAATAACTATTATTGATACGGTTACTTTAGAGGGCTTGGAAGTCGGTACAAAATATCAGTTAAAGGGCTGGCAGATGGTAAAAGAAGAAAATGCAGAACTTTTGATTGATGGAAAGCGTGTAGAAAATGACTATACCTTTATCGCAGATAAGGAAAACATGACAGTAGAAATTGCATTTACCTTTGACGCCTCTACTCTTGGTGGAAAACAGTTAGTAACCTTTGAGGAACTATATGACTTGTCAAATCCTGATGAACCGAAGAAAGTGGCGGAACACAAAGATATTGAGGACGATGGACAGACAGTAACCATTAAGGAAATTCCAGAAGAACCGGAAGTCCCTGAAAAGCCGGAAGAACCAACAACACCGGAGAAACCATCTCAACCAACAGACAGTCCAAAAACCGGAGATAACACAAATGTGATGGCGTTTGTTGTGCTGTTGCTTGCTTCTGCCGGTATGCTTAGCGGTACATATCTTTGGAAAAAGTATCGTAAGAAAGAGGACTAAATCATGGCAATTACATTAGGGAGTTTGTTTGATGGGATTGGTGTATTTCCTTTGGCAGCCTCCAACTATGGCATTGTTCCTTTATGGGCGAGTGAGATTGAAAAAGTTCCTATTTCTATCACAAAGAAACACTTCCCTCAAATGCAGCATTTGGGGGATATTACAAAACTTGACGGTGCGAAGATACCGCCTGTGCATATCATCACGTTTGGTTCGCCCTGTCAGAATTTATCAACGATCGGAGCACGTGAGGGCTTGGCTGGTGCAAAGTCCGGTCTGTTTCATCATGCAATCCGTATCATACAGGAAATGAGGTGTGCGACTGATGGCAAATATCCAGTTATCGCTGTTTGGGAAAACGTTAGAGGAGCGTTTTCTTCAAACAACCGATTGGATTTTAGAGCCGTGCTGGAGTCGTTCGCAGATACCGAAATTCCAATGCCTGCTTCTGGAAGATGGGCAAACGCCGGAATGGTTCGAGGGGGTAAAGTTGATGTGTGCTGGCGGCTCTTGGACGCCCAGTATTGGGGAGAGCCCACCCTCTCTCAAAGAAGAAAGCGTATCTTCGTCGTGGCGGATTTTAGAGGACAGCGTGCCGCAGAAATTTTATTTAAACCCCACGAACTGCACGCACCTACTAAATCTAGCCGAAAGAGCTGGCTGTCCTCCGGCGAAAGAAATCGAATATCTGTTAATCAAGCAAGGGGGAAAATACCAGTCCTATGTCCCTTTGAGGAAAGAAGAACCAGAGGAAGTGCAAAATATCAGGACACGCAGGGGTTCGTCAGAAGTTTTGGACGGCCAAATGACCCTTTTCCCACCTTATTAGCCGGTGGTCCGGGTGTATTCTCCTTTTGGTATGAGGGCGAAGAAAAAGAGGGATTTATCCGTTATCTGACGCCGATTGAAAGTGAAAGGCTCATGGGCTTGCCGGACGATTGGACAAAGTATGGCAATACAGGAACTATCAACAGCGACTATGCAAGATGGCGAGCGTTAGGAAATGCGATTGCTGTTCCCTGTGCAGAACATATCATGGCAGGGATTGCAGAAGTCTTAAAGGAAAGTGAGGATTGAGAAAATGAAAAGACGATCAAGAGCACCGCCTAGATGTTGAATGATTTACACAAGCCATTTATGAAACTGTTTCTTTGTCGTTAGTTTTTGAAAAAAAGTGATGAGAAAAAACAGTACACTAAGGGGTATGGGGAAATGTAGTGTCCCCATGCTTTATCAGGAAAAATAGAAAACAGAGAAAGAAAAGAGGTAAAACATATATGGAATTAAAATTTGTAGTGCCAAACATGGCACAGACTTTTGGAAACTTGGAATTTGCAGGCGAAAACGAAGTCCGTCAGCAGAGAGTCAATGACAGAATGACGGTTGTAAGCCGCAGTTATAACCTGTACTCTGATGTGCAGCGTGCCGATGATATTGTGGTTACACTTCCGGCAAAAGCTGGAGAAAAGAACTTTCAGCCGGAACAGAAAGTGAAACTCATTAACCCACGCATTACCGCAGATGGCTATAACATCAATGGGCGCGGATTTACAAACTATATCTTACTGGCTGATGATATGTTACCGGTGGAAAGCAAATAAAGGAGGATTTTAGACTATGAGATTAGCAAACGGAATTATAATTGATAAAGAAAAAACATTCGGACAGTTGAAGTTTTCTGCCTTGCGTCGTGAGGTTCATGTGCAAAATGAGGACGGAACAATCAGCGAAGAAATCAAGGAAAGAACCTATGATTTGAAATGTCGTGAACAGGGACGCATGATACAGGTGTCTGTACCGGCAAATATTCCATTGAGGGATTTTGAGTATAATGCGGAAGTGGAACTTATCAATCCGGTGGCGGATACGGTTGCAAATGCGACCTATCGAGGTGCGGATATTGACTGGTACATCAAGTGCGATGACCTTGTATTAAAGAATAAAGGACAGACACCAAACAATCCAAATGCAGCGCCTAAAAAATAGGCAGATAAGGAGTAGGTATGGCTTTATTCAAATATAAAGGAAATCGTATCCGCGCAAGCGATCAGCATTTGGTCTATCGCTTTTGTATGGGCACTTTGATACTGCTGTTCCTATGTATCGTGGTGTTGCTGAACCTAAAACAGATTGTTCATACAGATTGGGGAAATTTTAATCTGACAGAGATGGAATTTCCCCTTTCTTCCTACAACTTCATAACCTTACTGATAGCGGCTGGTGTTTGTGCATTGGTCGCTTTTCTCTATTATCGGTTTTGTTATGACAGTTTCAAGAAGATGGTCCATCGGCAAAAGTTGGCGCGCATGATATTGGAGAATAAATGGTATGAAGCAGAACAGGCAAAACAAAGCGGATTTTTCACAGACTTGCCATCTTCCACAAAAGAAACAATCACTTGGTTTCCTAAAATCTATTATCAGATGAAAAATGGGTTACTGCATATTCAATGTGAAATCTCTATGGGAAAGTATCAGGAGCAGCTTCTTAATCTGGAAGATAAACTGGAAAGCGGGCTGTATTGTGAAATGACAGATAAGGTGCTGCATGACGGATATATTGAATATACCCTGCTTTATGATATGGTCGCAAACCGCATTTCCATTGAGGAAGTCAAGGCGGAGCATGGCGGACTAAAACTGATGAAAAATCTTATTTGGGAGTATGACGCACTTCCCCACGCTCTTATTGCCGGTGGTACCGGTGGCGGAAAAACCTATTTTCTGCTTACCATCATTGAAACGCTGCTACAGACCAATGCGGTACTTTTTATCTTAGACCCGAAGAATGCCGACCTTGCGGACCTGGGAACAGCTATGCCGAATGTCTATCATACAAAGGAAGAAATGATAAATTGCGTCAATTCCTTTTATGATGGTATGGTTTCACGCAGCGAAGAAATGAAACAGCACCCGAACTATAAAACAGGCGAAAACTATGCGTATTTAGGACTGGCGCCTCACTTTCTTATCTTTGATGAATATGTGGCATTTTTTGAAATGCTGGGCGCTAAGGAAAGCATGAATTTATTAAGTCAGTTAAAGAAGATCGTCATGCTTGGCAGACAGGCAGGCTATTTTCTCATTGTGGCATGTCAAAGACCGGACGCAAAGTATTTTACAGATGGAATACGTGATAATTTTAATTTTCGTGTTGGTTTGGGGCGTATGAGCGAACTTGGTTATGGTATGCTTTTCGGTTCTGATGTCAAAAAGAAATTTTTTCAGAAGCGTATCAAAGGGCGTGGCTACTGTGACGTGGGAACGAGTGTTATTAGTGAATTTTATACACCTTTAGTACCAAAAGGACACGATTTTCTAAAAGAGATTGGCAGGCTTGCAAGTAAAAGGCAGGTTCTGTTTGAAGAACAAGGAAAGGACAATGACAATGTGGTGGAATAACGAAAACAATGCAAGAAGAACGTACAGCAACAAAGCCGGTCGCGGTCAGCAGCGCGTACAAGACCGCGTCAGACCGGCGTGTTGTGGTGCAGGGCTTGCCCTGCGCCACCGTCATTGCCCCTCGGTATCTAACAGAGGGGCACAAAAAAACAGGAAACAGTCCAAAAAAGTCGTAAAAGACTGATAAACAGTGGACTTTTGCTTGTTTTAAGGCAAAGTGATAATGCCTATAAAATATCACATTTTATAAGATGGGAGTGATGATAACTGAATGATAAAGAGTGGTTAGAAGCATTTAAGGAAAAGCGAGCCTTATATGGTGTTACACAGTTACGGCTTGCGGTCATGGCAGGTATTAGCCGTGAGCATTTAAGCCGTATTGAAAGTGGCAAGGTATCGCTGACCTTAGAAATGAAAGAAAAATTATTGACAGCCTTAGAAAAATTCAATCCTGATGAACCGCTATTTCTTTTGTTTGATTATGTGCGTATTCGATTTCCCACAATGGATATAAAGCATATCATCAAAGATGTTTTAAGACTGAATATACAGTATATGTTGCATGAGGATTGGGCGTATTTCAGTTACACGGAACAATACTATATCGGCGATGTCTTTGTTTATACTTCTGCTGATGAAGAAAAAGGTGTTCTGTTGGAACTGAAAGGCAAAGGCTGTCGGCAGATGGAAAGTTATCTGCTTGCACAGGAGCGGAGTTGGTATGACTTTCTGATGGATTGTTTGGTTGAGGGTGGCATTATGAAACGCTTGGATTTGGCAATCAATGACAGAACTGGAATACTTGATATACCGGAACTGATTGAAAAGTGTAAAAATGATGAATGTGTTTCGGTATTTCGCCATTTTCGCTTTTATGCTTCGGGCGAGATTTCCCACCAGCGAGAACGCAATCACAAAGAAATGGGAACGACCATGTATATCGGCTCTATGAAAAGTGAAGTGTACTTCTGTATTTATGAAAAGAACTATGAGCAGTACATCAAGGCGGGTGTTCCGTTAGAAGAAGCACCTGTGAAAAATCGTTTCGAGATACGATTAAAAAATGAACGTGCCTATTATGCGGTGCGAGATTTGCTGACCTATTATGACGCAGAGAGAACGGCATTTTCTATCATCAACCGCTATGTGCGATTTGTAGATAAGGAAGAAAACAAGCCAGTCAGCGAGTGGAAACTGAATGAAAAATGGGCTTGGTTTATTGGCGAAGGCAGACCGCCTTTGAAATTGACAACAAAACCGGAGCCGTACACGTTAGGGAGAACATTACGCTGGATTTCAAGACAGGTTGACCCGACACTTCTTATGTTGGAAGAAATCGCAAAGAAAACAGGTGTCAATTACTTAAAAGAAATACGCCAGTACACAAAACTGACAGAAAAGCATGAGCAGATTATCCGTCAGCAGACAACAACGATAGAAGAAATCGTGTTAAGTGATGAAGAAAGGAATGAGAAAGATGTGGGTATTTTTTAAGGATTTACTGCTGGTATCTGTTGGAATGGGTATCGGCGTAGTCCTGATGTGTATATTACAAGTCGGCAAGGACGCTGACAATGTGATGAATGAATTAAAAGAAAATAAAGAAAGTGAGGAACAGTAAATGAATTTCGGGCAAAATTTGTATCAATGGTTTTTATCAAATGCACAGTCTTTAGTGCTTATGGCAATCGTAGTAATCGGTATCTATTTAGGATTTAAGAGAGAATTTTCCAAACTGATCGGTTTCTTAATCGTTGCTTTAATCGCGGTTGGATTGGTATTCAACGCCGGCGGTGTGAAAGATGTGCTTTTGGAATTGTTTAATAAGATTATCGGGGCATAGAAAGTTATTGTTGATGTAATATGTGAATGGTATAATATGGATATGTCAAAATAAAACTTTAGGAAGTGAAAAAATGATTGGAATATATTTAAGTGGTACGGGAAATACAAAACATTGCATTGAGAAACTGGTAGGATTGATAGATAATTCTGCAAAAGTATTTCCGTTAGAAATGCCTAATCTTATTGAGGAAATAAAGAAAAGCGACACGATTATTTTGGGATACCCGACACAATATTCAAATGCACCTTATATGGTAAGAGATTTTATAAAACAAAATAGTTCTTTGTGGAAAGATAAGAAAATATTTTGTGTAGCAACAATGGGTGCTTTTAGTGGAGATGGTGCCGGGTGTACTGCCAGACTATTAAAAAAGTATGGGGCTTCCATTTTAGGCGGACTTCATATAAAAATGCCCGACTCTGTATGTGATAGTAAACTACTTAAAAAGACACTTGAAGAAAACAGAGAAATAGTAAAGCAGGCTGATAAAAAAATAGAACTTGTTGCAGAAAAAATAAAACAAGGGCAATATACCAAAGATGGTATTTCCTTCTTCTCCCATCTAATAGGGCTATTTGGGCAAAGATTGTGGTTTTACAATAAAACAACAGGATACACGGATAAGTTAAAAATCAATCAAGATTGTATTGGTTGCAATTTATGTGTTTCCTTGTGCCCTATGAAAAATATTTCTATTCAAAATGGAAAGGCTGTTGCCGGCAATCAATGTACGATGTGTTATCGTTGCATTAGCCATTGTCCTAAAAAAGCAATCACGCTTTTAGGAAATCAGGTAACAGAACAATGTCAGTATGAAAAATACTGTGAATAAAATTCTCTAGTAAATTTGATATATTTATATACGCAAAGCAGTTAGTCTTTTAGATTGGCTGCTTTTTCTGTGCCTAAATTTCAGATTGGAGTGATGATATGAGCGATATTTTTAAGGATATGCAAATGAAAACAGGTTGCGAGTACATTTCCGACCTGCCCTCTCACAAGAGAATTGTTTGGAAAGAATTGAAAAAACAAAATCTTTCCCAGTATGACAAAAAACAGTTAGAGGATTTTTCCAACTATGTGTTTGGGTTATCCTATGACACTTTACAGGCTGTTATAAAGCAGCAGAAAGGACGTGAAAAACGAGTATGAAAGAATTACGTGTATGTATGGAAAGCGCGCTTCCTGATGAAGAAGTGAAAAAAGCATGGTTTACCTTGCCGATTGATGAAGAAGATGTATTAGAAAAATTGGGTGTTGATGTGGAAAGTGATGATTACCGCATTATTGAAACTGATGTACCATTCAAGACAGATATAAAAGAAAATACAAGCGTTTGGCGTCTGAATGATCTGTTCTATACCTTTCTTACGCTTCCTCATTTTATGCAGTTAGATTGTGAGTTATTGTTGGAACGATTGCCGAGTTTGGACTTGCTACACGCCTATCACGACGCAATCCATTTTTATGAGGGTGCTGTCAGCATGATCGAGGTGGCAAGGCGAAAAATGATAGAATACAATTCCGTTTCGGAAGAAGCCATACATTATATGGATTTAGAAAAGTTTGCCGGATATTTGGAAGAAAACGGACGCTTTCTAAAAACGGAGCACGGTATCTATCAGTTGCCGTAGGAATGAGGTGGTATGTATGACTGATGATATGCAGGTATATATCGCAAATCTTGGAAAATACAATGAGGGTTACTTAGTCGGCGCTTGGTTCTCTTTTCCCATTGATGAGGAAGATGTGAAAGAAAAGATTGGTTTGAATGAGAACTACGAAGAATATGCAATCTATGATACCGACAACTTTCCTATGGAAATCGGGGAATATGTTTCGATTGAAGAACTCAACCGTATGTATGAAATGATGGAAGATTTGCCGGAGTACGTTGTGGAATGTCTGGACGAGTTTGTCGGGCATTACGGCTCTTTGGAAGAAGTGGCGGAACATAAAGACGAGGTTTATTTTTACCCGGACTGTGAAACCATGACGGACGTTGCCTACTACTACATTGATGAATTGCAGACGCTTGGAGAAATTCCCTCACAATTACAAGATTATATTGACTATGAGGCCTATGGGCGCATGCTGGATATGGTTGGAACATTTATTTCCACAAGCCGAGGTATGTGCGAGATACCATATTAAAAGAAGAACGGATACGGACAGTCTGAAATACGGCTGTCCTTTCCTTTATAAAAAACACAATGGAAAGGAGTTTTAGTAAAAAGATATGAAGAAAATCAAAAGTTATACAGGAATATGGAACGTGGAAAAAGTGCTGTATGCTATCAATGATTTTAACCTGCCGTTTCCTGTTACCTTTACACAGATTACATGGTTTGTGATTACGGAATTTATCGTGATTGTATTTGCGGATATACCACCGCTTTCCATGATCGAGGGTGCTTTCCTCAAATACTTTGGTATTCCGGTGGCACTCACTTGGTTTATGAGCCAAAAGACTTTTGATGGCAAGAAACCATACAGTTTTCTAAAATCGCAACTCTGTTTTTATTTTCGACCGAAAGTAACGTATGCAGGAAAAGCCGTAAAACTGCGTACAGAAAAATTCCATGAAACGATTACGGCAGTAAGGAGTGTGAAGTATGTTCCCGATTAAATATATGGATAACAACCTTGTGTGGAACAAGGACAATGAGGTATTCGCCTATTATGAACTGATACCTTATAACTATTCTTTTCTATCTGCGGAAGAAAAATTTATCGTGCATGATAATTTCCGCCAACTGATTGCACAATCCCGTGAGGGTAAAATCCATGCACTTCAGATTGCAACGGAAAGTTCGATTAAGAATATTCAGGAGCAGTCAAAGAAATTAGTGAGCGGAAAACTTCGTGATGTGGCAATCCAAAAGATTGATGAACAGACAGACGCGCTTGTTTCCATGATTGGCGATACGCAAGTTGATTATCGCTTCTTTCTTGGATTTAAGTTAATGGTGCCTGATGAAACGCTCAATCTCAAAAATATCAAGAAATCTGCATGGCTGACGTTTCAAGAGTTTCTCCATGAAGTGAACCATACGCTGATGAATGATTTTGTATCCATGCCAAATGATGAAATCAACCGTTATATGAAGATGGAAAAATTATTGGAAAATAAAATTTCTAGGCGTTTTAAGGTGCGACGTTTGGAAGTGAGTGATTTTGGTTATTTGCTGGAACACTTGTATGGCAGAGATGGGATTGTCTATGAAGAATATGATTATCCATTACCAAAGAAGAAACTGAAAAAAGAAACGTTGATAAAAACGTATGACCTGATACGACCGACAAGATGTCTGATAGAAGAAAATCAGCGATATTTAAGGCTGGAACATGAGGACAGCGAAACCTATGTTACTTATTTTACGGTCAATGCGATTGTTGGAGAATTGGATTTTCCATCAAGTGAAATCTTCTATTATCAGCAGCAACAGTTCACATTTCCGGTGGATACTTCCATGACGGTGGAAATCGTGGAAAACAGAAAGGCACTCTCCACTGTTCGCAATAAGAAAAAGGAATTGAAAGATTTGGATAACCATGCCTTTCAATCCGGCAGCGAAACAAGTTCTAATGTGGTGGACGCTTTAGACAGTGTGGACGAACTGGAAACAGATTTAGACCAAACAAAAGAAAGCATGTATAAGTTATCCTATGTAGTACGTGTCTGTGCTGATGATCTGGACGAGTTAAAAAGGCGCGCTGATGAAGTGAAAGATTTTTATGACGATTTGAGTGTGAAACTGGTACGGCCTGCCGGAGATATGCTCGGACTTCACTCTGAATTTTTACCGGCAAGCAAGCGTTATATCAATGATTATGTGCAATATGTGAAAAGTGATTTCTTGGCAGGGCTTGGTTTTGGCGCCACACAGCAGTTAGGAGAAAACACAGGGATTTATATCGGCTATTCCGTAGATACGGGAAGAAATGTGTATCTCCAACCCTCACTTGCCAGTCAAGGCGTAAAAGGTACAGTTACCAATGCGCTTGCTTCTGCTTTTATCGGAAGTCTTGGCGGTGGAAAGTCCTTTTGTAACAATCTGCTTGTGTATTACTCTGTGCTGTTTGGCGGACAGGCAGTGATTTTAGACCCAAAATCCGGTGCGAAACGTTCCTACTTGAAAAGAGTAGGCACAGCACTTCATTAAATCAATATTTAATGTGTGTTGGAGAACTAAACACACGAATAGTCGAATGACGGGGTAACGCCCTGAAAGGCTACTTTAATACTCCGACTGGCAGAAACTTGAGTAAACAAGGCTCTGTCAGAAGCTCGGTGAAGTCGGCAGACAGACACCGTAACAGATAATGCTGACGAAAGATTCCCAGAGGTGGGCGTTGTGTCCTATATGCCGGAAGTCTATAAAATATCTATGGTTAGAATGTAGATGAGAGGTCTACTGACGAATCCTTGAATGTACAGGTCTATATCGGGGCTGGATAGAAATGTCCAGTGACACAAACAGTGTCGCTACTGTGGGTGAGTAAGACTCCGCATTTATGAAAATCCATATAACGTTAAAGGCGTTATCAAGGTAGCAGGCTTATAGAGGAAACCTAAGGATATATGTACAGATAGTGTGTTTGGAACGTTGAAAGCTGACAACATGGAGATTTTACTGTCTGTGAAGTGTTCACATCAGAAAGTTATTGTGAGATTAGCAATGATATAAGGTGTGTTAATGTCAGTGAGAGTGGTGGCACAGTACCTATGAAACCGTGATAACAAGCGGTGGAGGGATAGCCACTAGTCATATGAAGAATAGAATTACTAAGAAAAATGGTATGGGTTCGAGTAAGACTAAGAGATGTACTTGCTCCTGCAAACAAGGAGGGTACAGACCATGCTAAAGAAAAACAAGCTCCGCTATAACGAGTATTATGATATGCAACATATTTATGACGAGTTATACGCACAGAGCAAGAACGGTAATAACTTTTATAAGTTACTTGAAATTATTGGTTCGGAACAAAATATTTGTTTAGCTTACCGTAATCTGAAATCAAACAGTGGCAGTAAAACGGCTGGAACGGATGGAATGACGATAGACGATATAAAACAACTCAGCAATGCTGAGATTGTTGCTACCGTTCGGGAAAGCCTTAGCAACTACCGCCCCAAATCAGTCAGACGTGTTTTCATTCCAAAAGCTGGGAGCGATAAAATGCGTCCATTGGGGATTCCGTGTATCTGGGACAGGCTGGTACAACAATGTATCCTGCAAGTCCTAGAGCCGATATGCGAACCAAAGTTCCATAATCATTCCTATGGATTCCGTGCGAATCGAAGTGCCCACCATGCAGTCAGCAGAGTAACGACACTGATAAATTTATCAAAATATCATTACTGTGTTGACGTAGACATTAAAGGATTTTTCGATAATGTCAATCATGGAAAACTATTAAAACAAATCTGGACACTTGGTATTCGGGATAAAAGATTGATTTGCATTATCAGCAAAATGCTGAAAGCCGAAATTGACGGCGAGGGTGTCCCAGAAAAAGGAACGCCACAAGGCGGTCTGTTAAGTCCACTGCTCTCCCTCATAGTCCTTAATGAATTAGACTGGTGGGTAAGCAGTCAGTGGGAAACATTCCAGCCGAAGAACCGCAGTAAAAATGGGTGGCTTCAATACGCAAAGAAATATACCAAACTGAAAAGCGGTTTTATTGTACGTTACGCTGATGATTTTAAAATCATGTGTTCAACCTATGGAGAAGCACAAAGATTTTACCACAGTACCGTAGATTTTCTTAATAAAAGGCTGAAATTAGAAATCAGTCCAGAGAAATCAAAGGTAGTAAATCTGAAGAAAAATTCATCAGATTTTCTGGGGTTCAAAATCAAAGTCATTCCAAAAGGAAGAACGAAACACGGTTATGTTGCCAAAACAGATATGAACCAAAAAGCATTAAAGAAAGCGAAAACAAATCTAAAGTTAAAGGTAAAAGATATAGCCAGACATACGACTGGCTTCAATATCAGCAGATATAATCTGACAGTTATCGGTATGCAGAATTACTACTGCATAGCAACTAACGTATATAACAACCTGACAGAAGTAAGTTACGCTCTCTTACCGACCATACGAATCCGTTTAAGGAACATTGCAAAATCAGTTCCATTTGAAAGTACAAGTTCAGAATTTCAGAGCAGGACAAAAGGAATCAGACCAAAAACAAAAATAGTGATGATTGCGGATAATCCGCTATTGCCGATTCAAGGAGTACAACACAAAAATCCTATGAATTTCTCGCAAGATATTTGTAATTTTACAAAGCAAGGGAGAAACAAGGTGCATGAGGACGTTGTAGTTGTAACAAAAGAAGAAATCCGAGCGTTGTTGGAAAATGAAAACCCTGCCGATAGCGTAGAGTTTAACGACAATCGTATTTCGGCATATATCGCACAACAAGGCAACTGCTATGTAATGAATCGTCGAGGAACTCCGTCCACTCTGATATGTATTCACAAATCAGACAAAGGAGATAACCTTGATAGATATTCTAATCTGGCATTTGTGGAAATTCCCATTGCAAAGGCAATCCTAACAGAATCAGCAGACGAAGCAAAATCACTGTTAAAAGGTTATGTTCTTAATAGTCAGCAGAAGAAAAAACTGAACAGAATACGGACGAATTACGGATACCAGACAATAACTGGGAAATAACTTATAAATCTATTTGGATATGATGGAACGCCGTATGAAGCGAAAGTTTCATGTACGGTGTGAAGCGGGGGAAAACTTGGAGATAACATCAAAAAGTTACCTATCGCTATAAAGAGGAAATTGGAAACAGACGTTGCCGGAAATCGCTCACGAGATAAACATTGTCAATCTGACAAGCGATAAAGAAAATGCAGGACTTCTTGACCCCTTTGTCATTATGAAAGATGTTGAGGACGGAGCGACTTTGGCAAAAGAAATCCTGACTTTTTTAACCGGTATTTCTACCCGTGACGGAGAAAAGTTTCCGGTGCTGATTCGTGCCATTGGTAAAGTCAAAGACAGTAAGCAGAGAGGACTTTTGAATGTGATAAAAGAACTGAGAAAAGAAGAAACGGTTATCGCAAACAATATCGCAGACCATATCGAAAGTTTTGTTGATTATGATTTTGCACAACTGTTATTCTCGGACGGTTCGGTAGAAAATGCAATCAGTTTGGATAATCAGTTGAATATCATTCAGGTGGCAGATTTGGTGCTACCGGATAAAGATACTTCTTTTGAGGAATACACGACCATTGAATTGTTGTCGGTGGCAATGCTGATTGTCATTTCTACCTTTGCTTTGGATTTCATTCACAGCGACCGTTCTATTTTTAAGATTGTGGATTTGGACGAAGCATGGGCGTTCCTCAATGTCGCACAGGGAGAAACCCTTTCTAACAAGTTGGTGCGTGCCGGACGAGCCATGCAATCAGGTGTTTATTTCGTTACCCAGTCTGCTTATGATGTATCAAAAGAAAGTCTGAAAAACAATATTGGCTTGAAGTTTGCATTTCGCAGTACCGACATCAACGAGATAAAACAGACCTTAGAATTTTTCGGGATTGATAAAGAGGACGAGAACAATCAAAAACGCTTGCGTGATCTGGAAAACGGACAATGTTTATTACAGGATTTATATGGCCGTGTCGGTGTGGTACAGATACACCCTGTTTTTGAAGAATTGCTCCATGCCTTTGATACAAGACCTCCGGTTTCAAGAGACGAGGTGGTGTGATGAATGAAAGATGGAAAGTTTCAAAGATAACAAAAAAGAATATCAAATCTATCAAACGATATATGACAAAACAAAAAGTATTGCGTTTTATCAAAATGACGCTTCTTGTGATTGGAATAACATTGATACTGCTCTCTTTACTTGGAACGGTGGCACAGGCGGCAGGATTGGTTGATGATACGGTCAGCGCAGAAAATCTCTACTCCAAATATCCGTTACAGAATTATACCCTAGATTTTTATGTGGATAATTCATGGGGCTGGCTGCCGTGGAACTGGCTTGATGGGATTGGAAAAAGTGTGCAGTACGGACTTTACTGTATTACCAATTTCATTTGGACAATCAGTCTATATTTAAGCAATGCCACCGGCTATGTCGTACAAGAAACCTATAAACTGGATTTTATCAATGATATGGCAGACAGTATCGGAAAAAGCATACAGACCCTTGCAGGTGTCACGCAGAATGGGTTTTCTTCGACAGGATTTTATGTGGGATTTCTTTTACTGATTATCTTGATCGTGGGAATTTATGTTGCTTATACCGGACTGATAAAAAGAGAAACGAGCAAGGCATTTCATGCTGTGATTAACTTTGTGGTGGTGTTTTTATTATCGGCGTCTTTTATTGCCTATGCACCGGACTATATCAAAAAGGTCAATGAGTTTTCCAGTGATGTGAGCACCGCAGCACTTGATCTAGGCACAAAAATCATGCTTCCAAACTCGGACAGTGAGGGAAAAGACAGTGTAGATTTGATACGTGACAGTCTATTCTCTATTCAGGTGGAACAGCCGTGGCTGCTGTTACAGTTTGGAAATTCCAACAAGGAAGAAATCGGTGCGGAACGTGTGGAGTCCTTAGTATCTGTAAGTCCTGATGAGGAAGATGGAAAAACAAGAGAAGAAGTTGTGAAAACGGAAATTGAAGATAACGACAACACCAACCTTACGATACCGCAGGTCATCAATCGTTTAGGTATGGTGTTTTTCCTTTTGTTCTTCAATTTGGGAATTACGATATTTGTGTTTTTACTTACAGGTATTATGATTTTCAGTCAGATACTCTTCATTATCTTTGCCATGTTTCTGCCTATCAGTTTCCTGCTTTCCATGATACCGGGGTATGAAAGCATGACAAAACAGGCAATCGTGCGGGTGTTTAATACGATTATGACAAGAGCAGGCATTACGCTTATCGTAACGGTAGCGTTCAGTATTTCCAGTATGTTTTATAACATTTCCACAGACTATCCGTTTTTTATGATTGCATTCTTGCAGATTGTATGTTTTGCGGGAATTTATATGAAATTAGGCGATCTGATGAATATGTTTAGTCTAAATGCCAACGACAGTCAGGGAGTGGCGCGCCGTATCTTCCATAGACCATATATGTTTATGCGCCATCGGGCAAGAAGAATGGAACGCAGAATGACACGGGCAGCCTCTTTAGGCGTTGCGGCTGGTACAGGTGCGATGGCAGGAAGTATGGCAGGAAAACAACAGACACAGGCAAATGAACAGCGTTCCCGTAATAATGTTTCCAAAGGCTCTTTCAAAGATGTTCCCCAAAAAGCCGGCGCTATGGTAGGCGCAGTGATGGATACGAAAAACAAAATGAAAGAGAAAGCCGGTGCTGTTCGTGAAAATATCAAGGATATGCCGTTGCAAGCGTCTTATGCGGTTCATTCCGTCGGCAGACAGGCGAAGGAAAGTGTTTCTGATTTTAAGCGCGGTATTGTGCAGGAACGAGAACACAGACAATCCGGTCGTGAGGAAAAGCGTCAGCAGCATAGACAGAACATTGCGGATAAGCGCATGGCATTACAAAAAATGCAGGAACAGTCTGGAATACATAAGAAACATGAAAGACCGGTGGCGGTTTTCAAAGAAAATGCGTTAGAAAACAGGTCAAAAGTACAGGAAGTGAAACGACCGGTAACGAGCGAAAAATCAAATGCACCGGTTATAAAAAGACAACAGAAAATGAATGTGGAACAGATTGAAAAAGTAAGACCACTCTCCTCTTATGAGAAGAACCATCAAAATGATGGTGCAAATAGACACAGTATAAAATCACAATCGGTACAGACGGTGCAAAAATCACAGGTGCATAAGGACACAAACCGTAAGGTCGTATCAAAGAAAGGACAGAAGAAAAAATGAGATTAAAACAGGTGTTACTATTGGGAAGTCTGTTCCCTTTTCTACTGGCAGTAACGCTGTTCTTCGGTGTACTTGTGAGCGCGGATAATGATGATAGTGGCGGCGACTATTCTTCCGGTGTTACCGGAATGAATTTATCCGCAGAGGTGTTGAAACATCAGCCTATGGTGGAAAAGTATGCCAAAGAATACGGTATATCCGAGTACGTCAATATTTTATTGGCTATCATACAGGTGGAAAGCGGCGGTACAGCAGAAGATGTTATGCAGAGTTCAGAAAGTCTTGGGTTACCGCCTAATTCCTTAGATACAGAAAGTTCGATCAAGCAGGGGTGCAAGTATTTTGCGTCTCTGCTTTCTTCCTGTAAAGAACAAGGAATAACCGACATCAATGTGGCGATACAGTCTTATAACTTCGGCGGTGGTTATGTGGGATATGTTGCAGGCAATGGGAAAAAGCATACATACAATCTGGCGGAAAACTTTGCGAAAGATAAATCCGGCGGAAAGAAAGTAACTTATACGAACCTGATTGCCGTAAAAAAGAATGGTGGCTGGAGATATAGTTATGGCAATCAATTTTATGTGGAACTTGTCAATCAGTATCTTTATGTTACGCAGTTTGATGATGAAACGGTGCAGGCGATTATGAATGAAGCCTTGAAATATAACGGCTGGGAATATGTGTTTGGCGGTTCTTCCCCAACCACTTCCTTTGATTGTAGCGGACTGACGCAATGGTGTTTTGGAAAGGCTGGTATCTCTTTACCGAGAACAGCGCAGGCACAATATGACGCAACACAACATATCCCGATTGCACAGGCGAAACCGGGCGATTTGGTGTTCTTTCACAGTACCTACAATGCGGGAAGTTATGTAACTCATGTCGGTATCTTTGTTTCGCCGACACAGATGTATCATGCGGGAAGTTCCGGGATTGGATATACCGATTTGACAAGTAGTTACTGGCAACAGCATTTGATTGGCGCCGGACGTGTAAAACAATAGAAAGTGAGGATTTTCAAATGAAATGGAAGAAAAAGAAACAGACAGAAAATAAACAAGAAATGAAAGAAAAAAAGAAACCTACCTTAAAAGTGGGTACGCATAAAAAATCTGTGATTGCCTTATGGGCAGTGCTGATCGTGAGTGTCAGTTTTGGAGTATATAAAAATTTTACTGCCATTGATATGCACACAGTCCACGAAAAAGAAACGGTACAACTTCGATTGAATGATACCAACGGGATAGAAAATTTTGTCAAGAATTTCTGTAAAGCCTATTACACATGGGATAACAGCAAGGAAACGTTGGAGAAGCGAACTTCTTCTATCAATGGGTATCTGACAGAAGAATTACAGGTGTTAAATGCGGATACCATCAGAACAGATATACCAACATCTTCGACCGTTAGTGATGTGCTGATCTGGAATGTGGAACAATCCGGCAATGATGAATATGAGGTATTATATGAGGTTGTGCAATCCATCAAAGAGGGCGACCAAACAAGAAGTGTGCGTTCTTCCTATATGGTTACGGTTCATGTAGATACAAAGGGAAATATGATTATCGTACAAAACCCTACCCTAGCGCCTATGATGGAAACATCAGACTATGAACCAAAGACGGTAGAAAATGACAGTCAGGTGGACGCGGATACAGTTAGCGACGCTACCGCATTTTTAGAAACATTCTTTAAGTTATATCCAACTGCAACGGATAAAGAACTTGCTTATTATGTGGAAGAAAATGTGATGGAACCAGTGCAGCGAGAATATCAGTTTGCGGAAGTTTTAAATCCCGTATTTACAAAAGACGGCGATAATATCAAAGTGAATGTATCCGTGAAATACTTGGATAATTTAACAAAGGCGGAACAGATTTCACAGTATGAATTGATACTTCATAAGGATAGCAACTGGAAGATTGTAGGATAAATGATATTAAAGCGTGTATGTCTGAAAAGAGGTACACGCTTTTCAAAAAACTTCAATTATTATGATAAGAGAGCCTTGAAAAAAATGGTCAATGACTTAAAATAATAATTGACCAGAATAGTCAAAGTGAGGTTGTTGCAATGAATGGATATGAGAAATTTTTAGAACTTCCTAATGAAAAACAATTAAGAATTATAAATGCTGGATTTGAATACTTTGGTAAATATGGGTATAAAGGTGCAAATACAGAAGATATTGCGAGCAGAGCTGAAATTTCTAAAGGATTGTTATTTTACTATTTTAAAAATAAAGAAAGTTATTATTTGTTTTTATGTGAATTTTGCCAAAATTTAATGCTGAAAAGTTTTCAAGAAACGAACTTTCAAGAAATAACAGATTTTTTTGAACTAATTGATTTTGCAACAAAAGCAAAACTAAAAATAATAGCTGAATATCCTTTTATAACAGACTTTTCGGTTAATCTCATTGCAGATAAAAGTATAAAACAAGGAAGTAAAAGTGAAGAATATGTAAACAATGCTATATATAATTCCTTTGATATTTATTTTAAGAATATTGACTTTACGCCATTTAAAGAAGAAATAGATGTAAAAAAAATATATCAAATGATGTTATGGTTGTCCGAGGGATACATAAATGAAAAAAAGAGAATGAATATGCCTGTAATTTTGGAAGATTTTTTAGTTGAATTTGCGTCATGGAAAGCACTGTTTAAAAAGATGTGTTATAAGGAGGAATATTTATGAATGTAATAGAAATCAACAATCTAACAAAAGATTTTGGAAATAATAAAGGAATATTTGATTTGTCCTTTTCTCTAAAACAAGGAGAAATTGTAGGCTTTTTAGGTTCTAATGGTGCTGGAAAGACAACGACTATCAGACATTTAATGGGGTTTATAAAAGCAAACACAGGTTCAGCAAAAATAGCAAATATGGATTGTTTTCACAATGCACATTTAGTTCAAGAGAAAATCGGTTATCTTCCGGGGGAAATTGCATTTATGGATAATATGACGGGAGAAGAATTTATTCAATTTATGGCAGATATGAAAAGCATTACAGATTTACAATATGCAAAAGAATTGATTGTATATTTTGTTATTGATACAAAAATCAAAATCAAAAAAATGTCTAAAGGTATGAAACAAAAAATAGGCTTAATCATTGCATTTATGCAAGATCCGCCTATCTTGATTTTAGATGAACCAACAACGGGGCTAGACCCTCTTATGCAAACGAAGTTTGTTGATTTGATAAAAAAAGAAAAGGCTAAAGGGAAAACGATATTGATGTCATCACATATCTTTGAAGAAATCGAAAATACGTGTGAAAGAATTGTAATGATAAAAGATGGGCGTTTGGTGGCAGACGAGAATATAAATACTATGAGGAATAAAATGAATAAGCATTATGAAATTTCATTTTCAAATATGGAAGATGCAATTCATTTTCAAGAATTATATTCTACAAATAGTTATCGAAAAAACAATGTGGTGTATTTATTGTCAAATCAAAATATCAATCACTTAATTCGTGAATTAGGTAAATTCAATATTGAAGATATAAATGCAAGACACCAAACATTAGAAGAAGTATTTATGAAATATTACGGAGGTAGTGTAAAATGAGTATTCCATTACTAAAAATAGAGTTGAAATCAAACAGTAAAATTATTTTGTTATTTTTAGCGATTATTACTCTTTATGCTGGAATTATAACAGCCATGTACAACCCGGAATTAGGTGCTGGAATAAATGAACTTGCTAAGAGTATGCCACAGTTTTTCGCAGTTTTTGGAATGGAAAACCCAGGGACAACACTATTAGATTTCTTAAACAATTATTTGTATGGTTTTATCTTAATATTGATACCTTTTATATACATAATCTTAATGTGTTACAAATTAGTTGCTAAACATATTGATAAAGGTTCTATGGCATATTTATTAAATACGCATTATAGCCGCATTCAAATTATCCTTACTCAATTTATAGTTTTAGTGATTGGATTACTTGTTTTGGTCTGTTATGCAACTGGTTTGATTATTTTTATTAGTAATCTAATGTTTAAGGGAGAAATGGAAATTATAAAATTTTTGCTCGTAAATTTAGGTTTGTTCATACTTGAAGTATTTTTATCAACACTCTGTTTTATGTTTGCTTGTTTATTCAATGAACTTAAGTTTTCCATTGGACTTGGTGCAGGATTGGGAATGATTTTTTTCTTAGTACAAATGCTATCACAAGTGAGTGATGATATAGAATTTTTAAAATACTTTACCCCTTTAACACTATTCAGTCCAGAAAATATAATTAAATATGATATAGAAAGTTTTATGTATCTAGGCGTATTGTTGATTAGTGCAGTTGTGTTTTTTGTCATAACTATGAAAAAATTTAAAAAACGTGATTTGTCATTGTAAATTAAAAGACAAGTTATTAGCATTGCATGACTAAAAATGAGTTATAAAAAATGCTAAAAATAGGAGTTTGAAGTATCCATAATAAAAAAGTGAAATTTATTTCCAAACTGTAAGAAGATTGTAAGAAGTGGTTGTTATAATGAAACTGTAAAAGAAATATATGACAGGAGGTTTTTATTATGGCTATACTTGAAACAAAGGATTTGAAAAAAATATATGGTAGTGGAGAAAATGAGGTTCACGCTTTGGACGGCGTGTCGATTTCGGTGGAAGAAGGCGAATTTGTCGCTATTGTCGGTACATCGGGAAGTGGAAAATCTACATTACTCAATATGCTTGGCGGGTTAGACCGTCCGACGTCTGGTAGTGTTGTTGTTCGAGGAAAAGAACTTATGCAAATGAAAGACGAACAATTAACGATTTTCAGACGTAGAAATGTCGGGTTTGTTTTCCAAAATTACAACCTGCTTCCTATTTTGAATGTGTATGAAAATATTGTTTATCCGATTGAGATTGACGGCAGCAAGGTAGATAAAGAATTTGTCAGACAGATTATTCACAATCTTGGTTTGGAACGCAAACTAAAAAATATGCCAAACAATCTTTCTGGCGGGCAACAACAGCGTGTTGCGATTGCGAGGGCTCTAGCGACAAAGCCGGCAATTATCTTGGCCGATGAACCGACCGGAAACTTGGACTCAAAAACAAGTATGGACGTTATTCTTCTTATGCAGTCTATCAGTAGAGAATTTAATCAGACAATCCTTATGATTACACATAATGAAGAAATTGCTCAAATGGCAGACCGCATTATCCGTATCGAAGATGGAAAAGTCGTATCGGGAGGTGTAGGTTATGCACGATAATCGAAATAAAGAGGTCATAAAACGTGTAGAAAAAGGTATGATGAAAGCCAACCGCACCCGTAACATTTTTGCGGTTGTTGCTGTTGCCCTTACAACGTTTATGATTACAACGATTTTCAGTTTGGGAATTAACTACAAAGAAAATATGGAACTAATGGAAGTTCGTACTTCCGGCACCAATGCAAATGTTTCACTTACCATGCCGACAAACGAGCAGGAAAAAGAAATCCGTGATTTAGATTATGTGGATACGGTCGGTACGCAATATATGATTGGCTCTGTTGCAGGAAAAAACGAAGCAGACCGCGACCTTGCGATTGCTATGCAATATTATGACAATACAGAATGGGAAAAGCATTATAAAGAAGCAATCAGCAATATCAATGGAAAGTATCCGAAAAAAGAAAATGAGATTATGTTGTCTGAGGACGCACTTTCTCAATTAGGCATTAAAGAGCCAAAACTTGATATGGAAATTCCATTGTCTTATGTTTCAAAAGATGGAGAACAGAAAGATACCTTTACATTAAGTGGTTGGTTCCATTCTTATACGGGAACAGGTATGGCATTTCTGTCCGAAAGTTATTGTCAGGAACATGGATATACAATGCAAAATAGTGGTGTTCTTTCCATATCTTTAGACAACCCAAAAGATAATTTTTATGACATACAAGACGATATTACATTGAATGAAAATCAAACCTTTCAAGGCTCAGTTTCTATGTCATCATCAAATGGCTCTGTCTATGCAATGATTATTCTTTTGGTATTCTTTATCATAGGCAGCGGTTATCTTTTGATTTATAATGTACTTTATATTTCCATTTCAAGAGATACACGCTTCTATGGATTGATAAAGACATTAGGAACAACAGAAAAGCAAATCAAAACATTAGTAAAACGACAAGCGTTAACCTTTGGCTGTATCGGAATACCGATTGGTGTTATTTTAGCAGGTGTGCTTTCTTTTGGAATTGTTCCGGTTATTTTGGAAAATGCGTTTGATAGTGGAAAGTCTATTATGGACGCAGAAATGTTTTTCCACCCTAGTATCTTCATACTGTCCATTATTTTCTCTGCTTTGACCGTTTGGATTTCATGCAATGCACCAGCAAAAGTTGCAGGAAAGATTTCTCCGATCGAAGCGTTAAGATACCAAAATTTTGCTTCTACAAAAACAAAAAGCAGAAATTCTACCAATGGCGGAAAACTTCATGTGATGGCATACCATAACGTATTCCGAGATAAAAAACGTGCGTTCCTTGTGTTTATGTCCTTGTTTATGGGAATTACCATGATTTTAGGCGTAAATGGTATGATAGGAAGTATGAAAGCAGAAAATTATGTTGAAAAGTATATGGATTATAACTTTGAATACAGAGATGTTCAATTTGAACAATATGAGCAGCCTAATAAAGAAGTACCACAGTTTGATGAACAGTTTGTAGAACAGATTAAGCAAATCGACGGTGTTAAAAATATAGATATTCAAAAAACAGTATGGGGCGGTATTGCTTTTGATGAAGCAGATTTAGAGGAATTTATGAAAATCAAATATGAGGACAGCAGGTATAAAACTGAGGGGCAATCGTATCAAGAAATGGTTGCAGACCTTAAGAAGTATGCCAATGCTGGCGATTATGGTTGCTATATTACAACGCTCGATGATAAAGCCGTAGAAGAATACAATACCGAACACCCAGATACACCGATTGATATAGAAAAGTTTCAGCGTGGGGAAACGGCAATTTCAGGAATGGATACGGAATATAATGCACCGAATACCGCATTGGTAGGAAAAACATTATCTTTGACTGCGGATAGTCCAGACGGTAAAGCAACGGATTTTTTGATTGATGGTTCCTTTTATTTTGGAGATTATGAGAATAATCTTTCATATAGTATGGGTCAGCGCAAAGATATTTCTATTGTACCGGATATTATCTATGTCAGTGAAGCAGGTATGGAACGTTTGACAAGCGCACCTATTATTTCAGGAATTGGTATTGACATTAAAGATATGAATCAATTAGAAGAAATTGACAGTGAGTTACAGGCATTGAATGGTACATTGACAAAGACAGAATGGAGTTATCAAAGTCCGGTTGGAATAATAGAAGAATTTAATCAAATGAACTATTCTATGAATTTATTGGGTAACGGCGCAGCAGTTCTGTTGATTGTAATTGGATTGATTAACTTTATCAATGTTATGTTGACAGGTGTGGTTGCAAGAAAGAATGAATTTGCAGTCATGGAAAGTATTGGAACTTCTAAAAAACAGATTAAGAAGATATTGACCTTAGAGGGCGGTATTTACGCACTTGTAACGACAGGTCTTATTATGACACTTGGCAATGCGTTCTTACTTCTTGTTGCAGACGCAGTTCCGCACATAGCAGACTATGCAAAATTTGAATATCCATTTGCTCTTGTAATTTGCTTGATATTTGCTATATTTATCATATGTCTAAGTGTTCCGGCGATCGTATATCGTGCGGTTTCAAAAGAAACAGTCATTGAACGCTTACATGACTTAGGAAATTAGTGTTACACACAGGGCAGATATTTCTAACCTCTGCCCTGTTATTTTGATATGAGGTGGTGGTTATATGGCAAATATATTTTTATTAGAGGACGATAAGATTTTGAGTAAAGGGATTTCCATTGCATTGGAAAAAGACGGACACCATGTTACAACGGCATACGGTTATGTAGAAGCATTGCAAAAATATACATTGAAAAAGTATGATCTGTTTTTGCTTGATATTAACCTGCCCGATGGAAATGGTATGAACTTCTGCCAAAAAATCAGACAGACCTCACAATTACCGGTGTTATTTTTAACCGCAAATGATACAGAGGAAGATATGCTAAACGGCTATGATGTAGGCTGTGATGATTATATCTCCAAACCATTTTCTATTGATGTTCTGCGAAGAAAAGTATCGGCAATACTGAAAAGGACGATTACCGAAACAGCACAGATACAGTATAAAGATTTGGAAGTGGATATAGGAAAATGTCTTGTGTTATTAAAGGGAGAAGAAGTCCATCTCAGCGCAACGGAATATAAATTGCTTTGTTATCTGATACAGCACAAAGGAACGGTTGTTACAAAAGCAATGCTGCTGGAGAATTTATGGGATAAGGACGGCAACTTTATTGATGATAATACTTTGCGTGTGAACATCAAACGATTAAGACAAAAACTAAAAGACGATAACCAAGAATATATCGTAACAGTATTCGGAATTGGTTATACGTTCGGAGAATAAACATGAAGCATTTTAAGTATATCAGAAAAATTCTTATCATTTTAGAAGTGATGATAGCCATTGCACTTGCCATAGTCCTATGTTTTATCCCGATGGATATTTTCGTAAAAGCAGGATTGCTGGTGGGAGTTGCTATCTTCTTTCTCATATTTTATTTGTTAGACCATTTGCACAACCGCTATCTTGATGATATGTTGGAAGAACTGACCTTTTTGATTGAAGAATTGGTCGGCAAGCAGGAAGTAAAAGTTTTTTCGGAATTAGAGGATACCTTGCTTTCACGATTGCAGCACCAACTTTTGAAGTTGCGTTCTATCCTGATAACACAAAATCAATTATTGGATCGTGAAAAGAAACAGATTAAAGCGTTGATTTCGGATATATCCCATCAGATTAAGACACCGGTTGCTTCAGCGAACACGTTCGTACAATTATTAAATGATGATACATTATCGGAAGAAGAACGCAAAGAATATATTGCTATCTTACAACTATCACTTGAAAAATTAACATTCCTAGTCAATAGCCTTGTGAAGATGTCCCGTTTGGAAAGTGGCATTATTTCATTGAAACCGGAGAAAAACAGTCTGAATGATATTATCTTGCAGGCAGTCAAATCGGTGTATTCCAAAGCAAAAGCAAAGGATATTACGATCGTGTTTGATTGTGAACAGGACTATATATTATATTTGGATTTTAACTGGACGGCAGAAGCCATCACGAATGTATTGGATAACGCAGTGAAATATACGCAAAACGGTGGAACGGTTCGTCTGAATATGACCGAGTATGCGTCTTATCTTCGCTTGGATATTATAGACAATGGAATTGGCATACCGGAAGAAGAACAGGCGCAGATTTTCAATCGGTTTTACAGAGGGAAATATTCTACCGGTGTTGATGGTGTCGGAATCGGTTTATATCTGACGCGCGATATTATGACGAAACAAAAGGGATATATCAAAGTTATTTCAAATGACACGGGAACTACATTCTCTTTGTTTTTTCGATTGTATGTGGAAGAATAACAGATAAGCAGTTTTATGAAGTGCTTTAAGGGGGCTTGCATTATGGAAAGCTTTAAGAACAGTTCTTTACAATCAAACTCCACCTAACAGCACCCTATTAAAAATTGAATATATTTCGGCTTTTATGGCTCGTACAAACTATATGTTTTGTGCGGGCTTTTTTCATGCCCGAAAAACTTTTTTAACTTTTTTTCAAAAAAATCATACAAATCACACTTTGCCGGACAGTGTTATGCGGAAAGAGGGAGATACCAACTTTTGCACAATGCAGAAAGGGGGTGTGATGATGAAACCGACTTCTTTTGAGGACGCTATTCGTTTACAGTTCGATACATTGATGAAGAAAGTCATTGACAAGACAATTAAGAATTATGAACGCAGTTTAACACGTAGAAATAAACGTGAAGTTCTGTTCTGTGAACTACCGGAGATTATGGTTCAGTCCTTTCCTGTCTTTGATGAATATGATTTAGATGTTGCTGATTATGATGTTTACGGTATGACAGCGCATGTATGTGATAAAGAATTATGCAACGCATTAGATCAGCTATCAGAAAAAAGGCGAAATACCATATTGTTGTTCTATTTTCTTGATATGTCAGATATTGAAATAAGCGAATTGATGAATATTACACGTTGTACTTCGTACACGCGTAGAATGACTGCTTTAAGGCAAATGAAAGAGATTTTAGAAAAGGGGAAATGATTTCATGGAAAAAGATGTTTCAAAGTGTCCGCCCTATCGCCTGATTTCATCAGCAGCGAACGGCGACGAAAAAGTAATTCAGAAAATCTTAGATTTCTATGATAACTACATAGCCGCTTGTTGTATGCGGAAACTGTATGACGAATATGGAAATGTTCGTATGGCAGTAGATTTAGAGTTAAAAGGACTTGTGTGTCATGCCATGATACAGAAGATAAAAGCCTTTGAAGTAGAAATCAAGTAGCGATTATCAACAGGGTGTGATTTACCACTTCTCTCTTTCCCGCCCTGTCCATTCGTTTATCACTCTATGAAAGTCTGTTGGAAACAATAGATTTTCATAGGCTGACAAGCCGACTGTTCTTTGAAAACTGAATAAAGCCGACAGGCACGTTTGCTGTGCAGTGAGCCATCAGATTTTATACGCCATGACCTTTTTATTAAAAGTGAGCGAAATCTATATTGATCTGGGAACAGCCTTTGGAAAAGTTGTTCAGCCACGACCTGTGCAGCAGGATAATGATACGCCCGCATGGTGCGGTTCTGCCCATAAGAATGGGAATAGTTGAAATACTAGCGGAGCTTTCCAAAGCCGTCTGTCTGCTTAGAAAATACATCACGAAAGAAACTTCTAATATGTTATAATGAGAGTACAATTTTTATACTTGAAATATGATGATGTGGGAGTTGGAAGTGATGAAAATATTATATGTTACCGATTTGCATGGAGATAAAGAGAAGTACAAAAAGACGTTAGAGATTGCTATCGAAAAACAAATTGATGTGATTGTCAATGGTGGAGATATGTTGCCAAAGCAGTGTAACAGACACTTGGAACAGCCAGTCTTTATTAAACAATTTTTAAGGGAATACTTCAAAGAGTTGCAGAAACATAACATCAAGTATCTTGCTATGCTTGGAAATGATGATTTACTGGCTGTTGATGATTTGTTTGATACAGTTTGTAATGAATTTCCAAATGTTTACAATATAGCAGGAAGAAAAGTGAATATTAACGGATTTGAATTTATTGGTATGAACTATATTTTAGACCACCCTTTCGGTTGTAAGGATAGAGTGATTACAGAAATTGATTATGTGCCACAAAGACAGTTAAGCACTTTTGCAGGAACTTCTAATGAATATGACTATGACAGAATTTATAACTGGTTGGAATATTCCAAAACAGAATTACCTTATATGTGTGATGTTCTCAATCAATTACCAAAGCCAGACAATCCGCAGAAAACTGTGTATATCATGCACATGCCACCGGCAAGGTTGCGATTGGGACAGTTGCTTTATCAGGACTTGGATATAGGTTCTGTCGATATTTACAATTTTCTTAAGGAAAGGCAGCCATTGTTTTCTCTGCATGGACATATACACGAAAGTCCAGATACCGAAAAGGGAAAATGGTGCAATCAGATAGGTAATACAATCTGTATTCAAACAGGCCAAACAGAACTATTTGCCAGTGATATGGTATATGCAGAAATTGATTTGCAACATCAGGAATTTAGGCGTGAAGTAGTCAAAGTGAAATAAACAAGAGGAACACCAGAGATGGTGTTTTTTCTTGGCTCGAAATGAGGTGCAGTAATGGAACAAAAAGTAAAACAGGATATGTTGAAGATAAAAGATACAACATTTTACATTACTTCTGTTTTCTCTGGAACAGTAGATTTACAGTCTTTGATAAAAAGATTGATACGAAGTGAGATTGAACAGAAAAACGGTATGAATTAAAAACAGCAGAACAAACGGCTGATATATGACGGAAAGCGTGTTATAATTGAATAGTAAAAAGATGTTTGTTTGCTGTTGGAAAGGAGCAGAAATGTTAAAACAGCAGACAAGATTAAGAGTTAGATTATATGCACGTTTATCCAAAGATGATGGAGACGCTGATAAGGAAAGCAACAGTATTAAAAATCAGTTGCAGATGTTACGCTATAATGCAAAAGAGAAAGGATTTATCGTTGTCGGCGAGTATGTAGATGATGGTTATTCAGGAACGACATTCAATAGACCTGACCTGAACCGTATGATAAAAGACGCTATGGAAGATACGGAACCGAGTGGAATTATGGTAAAGGATATGTCAAGATTTGGTCGTAACAATGCCATGTTCATGTATTATGTAGAAGAAATCTTCCCGAACAATGATATTTTGTTTATTGCATTGAATGATGATGTTGATACAAGATTTGATGAAAACGAAATGATGCCTTTTAAGTCAATTATGAATGAGTATTATGCTCGCGATACATCAAAGAAAATTCGTAGTGTCAAGAAAACAACAGCCTTGAATGGCGGCTTCTGTGGTTCATTTGCTCCATACGGATACAGATTAGACCCGCAGAATAAGCAGAAGTTACTGATTGATGAAGAAACAGCGCCTATCGTCAAGCGTATTTTTGAATTATCAAAACAAGGAAATGGTATTCATCAGATTGCTAGAATATTGTGCGAAGATGGAATTTTAATTCCGAGAGCATACAGGGCAATGAAAAACGGTACTTTAGAAACAAGTACAGGTTTTAAGTTTCCTACGGACTGGGTAGCAAAAAATGTGAAAATGATTTTAGAAAATCAAGTATATCTTGGACACATGGTTTCGCATAAAACACAAACAAAATCATTTAAGAACAGAAAATTGGTGCCTGTTCCAAAAGAAGATTGGATTATTGTTAAGAATACACATGAACCTATTATTGATGAAGATACCTTTGAATTGGTACAGAAGTTCATTAGTGTAAAGAAACAGCCAAATAAAACTAGAAAGCCGAATATGTTTGTAGGACTTGTGAAGTGTCCGGATTGTGGGCGCAATATGGCATTGAGTGGCCGTGCTGACAGTAGTAGATGGCTACGTTGTAGAACTTATACAAGAAATACAAACTTGTGTACTTCGCATTCTATATCGTATAATGCTTTACAGCAGATAGTAATGAATGATATTCAAAAGCATATAAAAAATATGGAAGCCTTAGGCGATCAGTTTCTCGAAGAAATGAAAGAATTGAGTGAAAAAGGTGGAAATGAAAAGATTCAGCACTTAAAACAAAGTTTAGAAGTTACTGAAAAAAGAATTGAAGAAATAGACAATGTTATTATGAAATTGTTTGAACAGAACGCTTTAGGTAAGATTTCTGATGAACGCTTTGAAAAGATGTCTATATCTTATGAGAATGAGCAAAGCAAATTGAAGTTGAAAAGAAATGACTTAAAGGATAAAATTGAGTCGGAAGAAAAGAAAACCCAAAGTACCAACCAGTTTTTAGAAACTATTCGTAAGTATGAAAATGTAACAGAATTAAATCGTGCTATGTTGGTGGAACTGATAGACAGCATTTATGTGTATCAGGCAGAGGGAACAGGACAAGAAAAGACTCAAAAGGTGGAAATCAATTACAGATTTCTAGCAGGTTCTCAATGTGGTATTGCATGAAGGAAACGGACGCAGCACTCGAATTTGGTTGGATCACATGTTTAAAAAAGAACTGCAAAAGGTCGTGGATTGGAGTCAAATAAATAAAGAAGATTACTTGCTTGCGATGGAACGCAGTCCGATTAAGGACATTGAGATTAAGCATCTTCTTAAATCTGCTTTGATTGAAGATACCAATAATCGTGAAGTATATAAGAAAGGTATCAATCATAGCTATTACTATGAAGGCTATGCCACCTTTAAAACAAAGGAGCTATAAATAAAGAAGTATTATTTACAGGCATTCGTACTTTTTTCGTTACGAGTGCTTTTTTCATATTTTATAGAAAAAGGATACAAGTTCTATGTACCCTTTCTGACATCATTCTAGTTTAAATATTCCTGCCAAATCCACAATTCTCTCTTTGCGCTTTCTTGACTATCGGAAGCGTGGATCAAATTATACACCAAGCGATTTTCCGGACCGGATTTATCATAGCCATCATTACTATATTTCCCGCGAATCGTATCCTTATCAGCTTCTTGTGGATTTGTTTTTCCGATATGCTTACGTGAATAGGCAATGATATCCTCCTCACCTTCATAAGAAACCTTCATCGGCATAATAAAGTGTGGGCCATCATAATAAAAGGTATTAAACAATTTTCCCGGGAAATTAAATTCCTTTTCCATACTATCAATTACATCTCGATAATGTTCAAGCAAAACCTTCATTTCTTCCATGGTAACTTCTACTTCCTTGCTTGCTTCAACATGCAATCCAAGTGCTTCTAATTCCTTTAGGATTGCTTCCTTTTTACCATTTTCAAAAGCATCGGGCTTTAGCATCATATACGTATATTGCTTCATAAACATATCCTCCGTTTTTCTTATATTTATTGTATAGCATTTCCTATAAATAAAACAGCTTTATTTCACAACCTCATGACAATGACGACATCTTGCCTCATACGCTTCCTTTGCGCCAATCTGTATGATTTCATCACTTGCATTTGCCGCTTTGCCATCAATCAAGCGCTGAGAACGAGTTGCAGGAGCTCCGCATTTCATACAAACCGCTGTTAGCTTGGTAACAAATTCCGCTGTCGCAAGCAGTGCCGGCATAACCTTAAATGGTTCTCCACGAAAATCCATATCTAAGCCTGCTACGATCACACGCTTGCCTTGGTTAGCCAATTCATTGCATATCTTTACGATTTCTTCATCAAAGAATTGTACCTCATCAATCGCTACAACATCATAGTCCTCTTGCATATAGGCATAGATTTCTTCTGCCTTGGAAATCACAAAGCTTTTCACACGTTTTCCATTGTGGGAAACAATATACGCATCACTATATCGCTTATCAATCGCCGGTTTAAAAATCGCAATGCGTTTATGAGCATATTCTAAGGTCTTGATGCGTCGAATCAGTTCCTCGCTCTTTCCGGCAAACATACAGCCGGTAATGACTTCGATAAAGCCTTGATTATATTGTTGATACATAGTTTCTCCTATCCTGCCGAAGCATTAGAAAAAGAGGACATTGTCCTCTTTCCTGTTGTTTGTTTATCTTACTTAAGTCCGTATTTTTTGTTGAATTTTTCAATACGTCCCTGTGCAGCAGCGAATCTCTGACGTCCCGTAAAGAATGGGTGGCAGTTTGAGCAAGTATCAACACGCAATTCTTTTGCAGTTGAACCTGTTTCAAATTCAGCGCCGCATGAAGTACATTTCACAGTAATGCGATGGTACTCTGGGTGAATTCCTTTTTTCATATAATTACTCTCCTTCCGCCTTGGATCTCCGTCGTATCCAAAGTAAGTGCTATACAATTATAACAATACTTTTTGCTTTACGCAAGAGGTTTTCGCAAGAAAAATATGCAATATGATGCTTGCGAAAAGATTCGATTTCTTACATATTTCTTTTGAAAGATATGCAATTAACTATATATCTTTACAGATTTGCATAACACATCATTGCGCAGACTTCATTGCCTCGTAATTTTGTTTCAATGCCGCCTCGTCATTGCTATAAACCTCTTTAATAGCACAACCATCTTCATCTATGATAGAACAATCCGTAAGCCTAACACTGCTACTCCAATGTGCAAGCTTTTTTAAATCACTGTAATCCAGCATAGTAGAATCCCAATACTCTCGCGTACTTTCTACAATATTTCTATCAAGTTGGTAATCAATCATCATCGAATATCGAATATCCGGATAATCAATAGAGTGGGTATCCTTTTTTTCCGCTTCTTCCAAGTATCCATCAAGCCAATCTAAGAATTCTTCTATATTTTCCTCGGGAATCTTCATTTCAAATGAATTTCCATTATTATAAGATGAGTAATAAATATTCACAAAGCGGAAATCATCGGTATCTGGATATTCTTTTACCAAACCGAAACCATGGGTCGATTGGTAAACCAACACAAATGCCAAAGTAGCTGCCGTAATCCCCATAAATCCGCCAATATCGGTAATCTTTATTTTTAAACTTCTACGTGCAAATAAGCGCATGATGATATAAAGTGCAAAAATAATCGTTCCCATGATAAACATACTTGATGAGAATAAGTCTGATGTGAATAGGATCAAAATTAACGCAACCGATAAAACAGTTACCACAAATGGATACATTAAATAAGATGTTGTATGATGCTGTGATTCTTCCTCCTTACGTAAAATAAATCCTCGCATAGAGATATAAAACGCAACGATACCAAGCAAGCACCAAACACCTGTTGTAATTAGATTAACAATACTTTCGTAGGCCATTTCAAATCCATCAAAAACAAACCATGCTAACGAAATGGTAAGTGATACCGGAAAAGACAGAGCCGATAGCATTGTTCCTTCTGGCATTATCTCATTTATAAGTGATGTTGAGCTATTCGCAATCAACAAATCCGATGCCTGATAATCCATGAACATTACAATCGCCAAATATAAAACAAACGGTAAAATCAGATATGCCGCAGACATCACTACGGCATCGGCGAAATTATTACACTTCACCGCTATCATCGTAAGGATCGTATAGGTTATAAAAAACGGTATCAATAATACTACAAAATAAACAAAGAAATCAAAGAGCGCAATAGAGGTGAAAAAGCCTAGCAATAAAAATTCTATAACAAAATTCAAATATAAAGGAATAAGTCCGAACACAGCTCCTAACAAATACTGCACTACAAAGAATTTCTTACGTGTAATCGGCAATGATAAATACATATTACAACTTGTTTTCTTATACAGAAAGCGCCAAGTAAACATCGGCATGATACCGGCTACAAGAAAGGTGCCAATCAAGGAAAACACAAAGATACACCCCGGTAAACTACTATTATCAATTTCCACTTCACCGGAAGCAGAGTTAATAATAGCAAATGGCATGATTATAAACAGCCCTACACACATCAAAATCAACAAACGGCGATTGCTTTTAAAGAAATATTGAACATAGCTTTTGGTATTTCTATTCATAATCCTCACCATACCCCTTCTTCTTCATTTCATATAGGAACAATTCCTCTAAATTAACATCTAGCACTTCTCGCATCAATGGATTCATCGTATCCAAATAATTGTTAATCTTATCAATATTCCCTTTCACTACCATATTTACCACTCTGGATTGAATCTGAATGGAAAGAATATCTAAATCCGCAAAATCCTCGGCTTTCTTTTCTTCATGAAATGCCAACTGAATTTTATGAACATTGTCGGTTGCTTCATCAACATAACCGGCAGTCGTTACTTTACCGTCCTCCAAGATTCCAAACGTATCACAAATATCCTCTAATTCACGAAGATTGTGGCTGGATATGATAACGGTAATTGCTTTTTTCTCCACCAACTCACCGATTGCACGCTTGAAGGTTAACCGCATTACCGGATCCAAACCATCAAAGGCTTCATCTAACAATAAATAGCGTGGAGAAATTGCCAAAGCCAAGGCGATAAAGGCTTGTCGCTTCATACCCTTAGAAAAGTTTTTCATAGGCTCTCGATCATTCAAATGGAACAGTCGAATATAGTGTTGATAAATTTCTTCGTCCATATTCGGATACCACGCCTGATAAAAGCTTTTCATATCCGAAATACTGGCATTATAGAAATAAAATGGCTCATCACTTAACAAAAGAATATCCTTTTTGATTTCCGGTTGATCATAGATTGCCTCTTTATCCACCATCGCACAACCACTATCCGGCTTACTTATTCCTGCAATAATCTTTAACAGTGTTGATTTCCCGGCACCATTGGGACCAATCAATCCGAATACACTTCCATCTTGAATATCCAAATTCAAATCCGAAAGTACTACTTTATCTTGAAATCGTTTGGTTACTGAACGTATCTTAAGCATGCTGTTCTCCCTCCCCATACACATGATCGATGCAGCTATGAAGCTCTTTACTTTCGATATGATATTGTTTCATCTCCGCAACGACTTCACTGAATTCCTGAAGCTTTACACTTTTAATTGTTTTCTTACTTCCATTATCCGCAATAAAGCAGCCTTTGCCTTTTTCGGTATAAATATATCCCTGCGCCTCCAGCTCTTGGTAGGCCTTCGACACCGTATTAGGATTTACACCGATTTCACCGGCAAGCGAGCGAACACTTGGTAATTGATCATTTGCCGATAAAACACCAATCGATATAAACTCTAAAATTTGCTTTTCAAGCTGTTCAAAAATCGGTGTTCTGCTTTTGGCATCAATAACAAACATAGCATAGCCTCCTCACTGTATTAGTGTACTACTTACACTAATACAGTATAATGAATTGTACATATTGTCAAGCTATCCGATAAAAAAAAACAGAACAAAACTTAATTTTATATATAATTCCATAAGCAAATCGCTTTTCTTACGATAAGCAGGTATAAAAAAACTATCTCCTTTATGTGCTTACACATCGTAAGTATTGCACATAGGAAGATAGCAATATATTGATTTCTTCTTTCCGTATTTTTATAAAATTCTTATCGCTTATCTTTATTTTCTTGTTTATGCTGCGTTTTCTCACTTTCTTCCAGCTTCATCTTTTGATAGGTGGTACTATGTCAAGATTTCGGACAACTAAAATATAAGAATTTTCAATTTTTAGTTTAAATTATTCTGGTAGTAGTTTTTTTCATATTTGTTTGGAGATTGGTAATCACAATGAGAATGTATTCTTACTGTATTGTAAAATCCTTCTATGTATTCAAATACCATCTGATAGGCTTCTGAATAGTCATTTATCTTTTTTCTGTTTAGCCATTCTCTTTTTATCAATGCATGAAATGATTCTATGCATGCATTATCCCATGGATTCCCTTTTTTAGAGTAACTGCCGATCATTCCTACCGTTAGATTATAGTATTTTTTTGATGTGAATTGAACACCTCTGTCACTGTGTATTACTACCGGATTATCTGTTTTTCTCCTCCTTTTTGCTTCTTCCAGACATTTTAATACTTCCTCTACTTCCATTGTTTTTGTTAGTTTCCAGGCTATTATTTTTCTTGAGTATAAATCCATTATACTTGTCAGATACACAAATCCTTCTTCCTGTGTCCAAATATAGGTTATATCTGTACACCAGGCTGAATTCGGCTTTTCAGGATTGAAATTACGTTTTAGAATATTCTTCAGTTTTGATGAAAAATCACAGTCCTTAGTGGTTATTGTGCATGGTCTGATATAATGGGCTTTAATACCCATCTCACGCATAATATTGCCCACATATTTTTCGCTGACTTTTATTCCTGACTGATTCAGTTTTACAGTTATTTTCGGTGCTCCATAAATTTCATGTGATTCTTCATGAATTGCTTTTATTTTTTTACTGAGTTCCTGTTTTCTAACTTTTTGTTTAGAAGGTTTTCTGTTAACGTAATCATAATATCCTGATTTACTGACATTAAGTTTATCGAGCATACCGGAAATCGAAGCATTATTATCATTCTGCTTTTTTATTTTGATTTGATAATAAAGTTCCTGTTTCGTTATTTTCCCAGTATGCCAATAGCCTTTTTTAAGACATCAAGCGCATCCTGTGTATCTTTAAGCTCCTTACGCAAACGAGCAATTTCTTTAGCTTCATCACTAGAGAAATTACCAGAACCTCTGGAAACAATAGTACCATTATTTTTATCAGCATCTTTCACCCATTTATGAACAGTACTGTCAGCAATGTCAAAACGTTTAGCAATAGAAAGTTTAGATTCATCAGGATGATCAAGTACATACTGAACAACTCCTTGTTTAAATTCATCTGTAAATGTAGGTTTAGCCATAATTAAATTCCTCTTCTTTCTGTGTTAATAATTTATGACAGTATACCATAAGATGCTTTAACTCTCACATTTAACTGATACGGTTTTTATTCTAGCATCAAGGTGTATACTAGCTGTCCAGCGAGAATAACAATCAAGATCACATCGTAAAACAGCCAAAATCCACCCATAAAATATGGAGTCAAAAAGCATAAAACAATAACGATTGGAATAAACCATAAAGTACGTTTGAATTTTCCACGATAATTCATATTCCAATAAATTATACTCTTATCCCTTTTCTGATTCTTCGACATATCTTCAGGCTTTTTCACTCTCTTATCATAAGCCTGCTTTATTTCCATTGTATCGTGCGTCAAAAGATACCACAGCTTTTCTTCTTCTGATTGATTGGAAAAAAGTGTGGAAAACTGCTCTTGAATTCCATCTTCCGTATAATCCTTCATTTCTTTGCCGATAATATTTTGCATAACCTTCATCATTTCAACAGCACCTAAGCCATCACAATAAAGACTAGAGGAACGCAGACGAAAGCTTTCTCCATTCAAATAAGTTATTTTTATGTTTGTGTTTTTCATACCGAAGGCATCATGCGCAAAGTATCCGTTATAAGTTAAATTTTTAGAAATTAAGGTTCCATCTATTACCGCCCAATGCTGACTAAGCAGGACTGTAACATATTTTTTTAACAAGCGATCTTGAAACTTAACCAACTCAAAAACTTCATTTTCGAGCAGTTCTTGTAGGTGTTGCTTAGAAAGTCGGCGATTAAGAAGCGGAATGCAATGATAAGGCGTGCGAAGATAGCGTACTACTTTGCGTACTGTTAAGATTGTTAAAGCAATAAAAAATGCGGTAATCCAAAAGAAGTCTGTGCGTCTTGTTAGATAACTGAGATAAATTCCACGCACTGATGCGTACAAGCAAAACAGCCATAATAAAGCAATAACAGCTTTTTTAAGTGGGTATAGTCGTATCCATTCTAGGTATTGCAACGTTTTTTGCGGGGTATTTTGTATTTGTGAGGATTGAAATGCCAGTCTTTTCGTTAGCCATCGGGCAAATAGATCCGGTAAATTCGCAAGGATAAAAATGACAGCGACAATAAGAATCGAACCAACCATATTCTTCACCTCTATATGTATTGTATCATGAATACAACACAGCCATCAATTCACGATGAGATAAAATCGGAGCAATATTCATAATAAATACTGCTCCGATAACAATAACCGCAAGTTCAAAAGCTTGCGAACCTTTACTTTCTTACTTATTTCCCTATTGCTTTTTTACGTAGATAAACGATACCACCAAAAGATAGAGTAAGTACACCAATCATAAACATTACTGAAGTAGAATCACCTGTATGTGGAGGTTCTGTTGGATCCTTTGGAGGAATTATTGTTTCTCCGCCCTTTTCATCTATAATTCCATAATAATCATAATCACCCAATGCAAATACAAAAGCATCTTCTTCTATTTTAGCATCTAATACTTTCGTATCCCCATTTTTATAGATTCCAACAACTTTATAGTTTCCCTCTTTCCAAGATGAATCCATGGAAATAGCAATCTGATATTCTCCTTGAGGTGTAAATCCATTTCCATCATAACTAAATTTCAATTCTTTTACCTGTTTAAGTTCCTGTGTATCTTTAAGCTTTACATCTACTTCTTTTTTAAATTCTTCTAATGTAGAAGATGCCCATGTCAATGTATCAAACTGCGTTCCGATTTCAAATACACCTGTTGCACTTGTTTTTCTATCTTTGCTATACAACGTCATTTTCTGCGGTAAATAGCCAACAGTGGTTTTACTTACATCATTCGTTGGAAGATAGCTTCTATCCTTGTAGTCATATATACGAACTTCTTTGATTGGTGCATAAGCACCTTTATTAAATAATGGCTTAACGTCAAATTTCATAATCGGTTTTTCATTTGCTTTAAAGTCAAATACTAACACGTTGTCTTTAACTGTCAAGCTATCTTTTGAAGATAATTCGAAATGTTCATTATCCATTATCAATTCAATCCGATAATTATGTTTCGTTATTTGTTGCAAATCTTCGCCTTGGACTGTTAGAGTAAAAGGATCCTTATTTAATAAGCCCTTTGCGTTTACCTTAAATTCTCCAGCATTCTCTTGGTATTTCAATCCATGTCCAATTGGATATAAAATATCATTTACAACCATTTCATGATTTTCATTGATACTAGGAATATCTACTGGCAAAGTCCCTTGTGCTTGCTTACCAAAAATCACATTAACTGCTGCTGGTATATTAGCACCATAAACTTTACTAGGTAATGTTCCATTTGGATCATCTAAAGCGGTAGGATCCATACCTCTGCTACCATAAGCGGCAACAATTGCTTTTGCATCTTTGAAATTCGCTACATCGTAAGGTTTATGAATACTCATCAAGACATTATCAATTCCCTTTTCATTTGCATATTGTGTAATTTCAGTTGGAACACGTGTGATCCAATGATCCGGCTTTAAACTGGTAGCATCTCCCATTTCTGTAATCGTAATTACATAATCAGACTTATCAATGTATGGTTTTAAAGAATCTAATGTCGTATTCTTATTATAATTTATTGCTTCGTATGTAACTTTATCTGATATTTTTCCATCTGCTATGGCTTGCCTCATACCTAATTTCAATCCAGGAACTTCATTTTCATAAGCGCCAATCAATAAGACATGCTCATTTGCTTTCGGATTGAAGGGTAATACTTCCTCATCATTTTTAATAACGGTAATTGCCTGTTCAGCAACAATACGTTCAATGCGGCGATGTTCTTCACACCCGACAATAGCTTCCGCATTGGCTATTTTTTCTTCAATTGTATGATTATCCTCATTCAAATCTAAGATTCCGCGTTTTTCTTTTAGTTCCAGAATACGTCGAACTGAAGCATCTAATTCTTTTTCATCAATTCTTCCATCTTCCACTGCCTGCACAGCATAATCAATAATACGATCCATGTCTTTAATAGAAGAAGGACAATTGATGACAGTTGGCTTTAAGGCAATATCAACTCCTGCTTGAAAAGCCATTACCACTGCTTCAGCATCACCAAAATATTGAACAATAGCCTGCATTGTCATTGAATCTGTTACGACTACGCCCTCAAAGCCCATATCCTTTCGTAAAATATCGGTTAAAAACACACGACTTAACGTTGCCGGTGCAGTAATAAGCTCCCCACTCTTTGTTTCTAATTTCTCAGCAATTTGCGGATAGGCAATGTGAGCCGTCATAATCATATCAATACCGGCATCAATAGCCGCTTGAAATGGTACTAATTCCAATTGTTTAATTTCTTCATAAGATTTATCAACTGTTGGCAATCCTGTGTGCGAATCTGTAGATGTATCTCCATGTCCAGGAAAATGCTTAGCAGTTGCCGCAACATTTTGATCTTGAATCCCTTTTACGATTTCAACACCAAGGTCAGCTACTAGATTTGGATCAGAAGATATAGAACGAATATTGATAACCGGATTTAATGGGTTACTATTTGTATCCAAATCAGGTCCGAAATTATTATTGATTCCTAAAGCAACTTCTTCTCTTCCAATAATTTTCCCATCTAAATAAGCTGCATTTTTATCCTTTGTCGCACCAATTGCCATATTTCCTGGCATTGCAGTTCCGGTATCTACACGAAAAACCGTTCCGCCCTCATTATCAATAGACACAAGTAAAGGTAAGCGATTGGCGTTATCATCACGTGGTTTAGTAGCAGCCTTTTGGAAATCATCAATCAAACGGACAATTTTATCTGTTTCATGTGTATTGTCCCCAAAAAGAATAATGCCACCAAAATCATGTGTTTCCATGATTTTTCTTAAATCATCATTCATCTCAGTTAAATCATGCGTTTTCGATTCTCCATCATTTTTCCATTGTCGAAAATCCGGCATAATTTTTTGTTCAATTTTCTGTTTGGTCGTCATTTTACTTAAAATTTCATCAACTCGAGAAGAAGATGTTTCAGTCGTTGCACCTACTTTCCAAAATGAGCTTGAAAACATACTACATACAAGCGCTCCGCTTAAAGCTATATGAGCAACTTTTTTTATGTTCATATTAGAACCCTCCTATCTTTGATATGCAATATTTTCAACCTCATTTTAACATTGTAAGCGCTTTTATACAATGCTGGGATATCATTTCTTCTAAAAGAATATAAAAAATGAAGCAATTTTCAAATGAAATATTGCCTCATTAAATCTCAATATAATTACACCTATATCACACTGAAAGCTTTTAATAAACTTATCTTACCTTTGTACCATTCGGCAAATCCTTTGCAATGCTGACAATATCCAAATCTGTATCATTGCTAGCACATAGGATCATACCTTGGCTCTCTACTCCACGAAGCTTTACCGGTTTTAAATTTGATACAACAACAACCTTTTTACCGACAACTTCCTCCGGTTTAAAAGTAGAGGCAATACCGCTGACAATCTGGCGAACCTCATCACCCAAATCAATTTGCTCTACCAACAAGCGATCTGCTTTCGGGTGCTTTTCCGCTGAAAGAATCGTACCAACCTTCAATTCTACTTTTGTAAAATCTTCGATAGTAATTTCTTCTTTTCCTTTTTCCTTTGTAACTTCCTTTTGAGCGGCTTGCTTAGCTTCCTTCTGTTTATCTGCCTCTAAGGTTTCCATAAATTCCTTAGGGTCGATACGTTGGAATAAAATACTTGGTTTAGCTTCTACCGTATGACCGCATTCCAACTGTCCGAAGCTTTCAAGACTTGCCTTATCTCGACGACTCGTGCTTAGCTGATCTAAGATCTTTTCACTTGTTTCCGGCATAAAGCTTTCTAATAAGACAGCCGCATAACGAATGCTCTCCAATAGATTATATAAAACCGTTGCTAAGCGATCCTTCTTAGTCTCGTCCTTACCAAGCGTCCAAGGGGTTGTTTCATCAATATACTTATTGCAGCGCTTCAACAGCGTAAAGATTTCATCAATGGCTTCTCCAACACGCAGCTGATCCATCTTTTCATCAACATTATGTACTGTCGCAACTGCTAATTCAATAAGCTCTGCATCAAGTGGATCTCCCTCCATCGGATTGGAAATTACCCCATGGAAATATTTGTTCTGCATAGAAATGGTACGATTCACCAAGTTACCCAACACATTTGCCAAATCGGAATTCACACGCTCTACCATCAAATCCCAAGTAATCGTACCATCTTGAGCAAATGGCATTTCATGCAGTACAAAATAACGAACCGCATCAACACCGAAATAATGCACCAACTCATCTGCATAAATTGCATTGCCTTTAGATTTTGACATCTTGCCATCACCGACAAGCAGCCATGGGTGTCCGAATACCTGCTTTGGCAGTGGTTCTCCAAGTGCCATTAACATGATCGGCCAATAAATCGTATGGAACCGTAGGATATCCTTACCGATGATATGTACATCTGCCGGCCAATATTTCTTATAATTCTCACCATGATTGCCATCAACATCAAAGCCTAAGGAAGTAATATAGTTACTTAAAGCATCAATCCAAACATAAACTACATGATCCGGATCGAAATCAACCGGTATTCCCCATTTAAAAGAGGTTCTGGATACACAAAGATCTTGTAATCCCGGCTTCAAGAAATTATTGATCATTTCATTTTTGCGTGATTCCGGTTGAATAAATTCCGGGTGAGTTTCAATATGCTCAATCAAGCGTGGCGCATATTTCTGTAAATTAAAGAAATAAGCCTCCTCGGTTGCTTTTTTTACCGGCCGTCCGCAATCCGGACATTTCCCATCTACTAACTGACTTTCCGTCCAAAAAGATTCACACGGCGTACAATACATTCCCTCATACGTACTCTTATAAATATCCCCCTGCTCATACAGCTTCTTAAAGATTTTCTGTACCTGCTTTTCATGATAATCATCGGTTGTACGTACAAAATAATCATAGCTTGTGTTCATCATATCGAAGTTTTTACGTACGATACCGGCAATATTATCCACAAATTCCTTTGGAGTAATACCCGCCTCTTTTGCCTTTTCTTCGATTTTCTGTCCATGTTCATCAGTACCTGTTTGAAAAAATACATCATAGCCCTGCTGTCGCTTATAGCGTGCAATCGCATCGGTCAAAACGATTTCGTATGTATTTCCGATATGCGGACGTCCTGATGTATAAGCGATTGCTGTTGTAATGTAATACTTGCCTTTGCAGTTGTTGCACATAATATACAATCCTCCTCAAAATATAAAAAGCTTCCGCCAAAGGACGAAAGCTCGTGTTACCACCTTTATTCACATGCCAAGCATGCCTCAAATCGTTAACGCCGATCTACGTCTTTTTCTAACTATTCGAAAAAGCAGTTCCAGGTCCATCTTCCTTTCCCCTCTGTGATGAGCTTTCAGCAGCCGCTCACTCTCTTTGACATCAGAACGGAATATACTCTTCCTGTCTTTACCTTATGAACGTATCCTTATTATATAGAATTATCCAAGAGAACACAAGGAAAATCGTAAAAACGCTTGGATTCTTCTGCTCTATTATCACAAAGCTTGCGTTATTGATAGGCTTCGATAAAATCCTGAATGATTCGCTCGCCGTCCTTTGGACACTGTGTCATACCGATGCGTGCACTGCCTTGCTCATGGAAGAAGCCACTGCCACCGGTAATATAAAGCTTATGTGTCATTGCATACTTCATCAAGGCCTTCATTTCTTCTTGTGTATGCTTGGAATAAAAGACCTCAAGCCCTTGAATACCAAGCTTTACAAGTTCGTCTAAAAGCTGTGGTTCACTCATATACAAGCGTCCCGGATATGCCAATACACTGACTCCCCCACTCATTTTTATAACCTCGAGTACGTCCTCCAATAACGGATATTTTACCTGTACATAACAAGGCTTGCCATAGCTGAAATAATCCTTTGCCAGCTTTCTTGCGGCTTCCTCCATGTGATCGTATTGTAAATATGGCTGTAAAAGTTCACAATCACTAAATTCACTGCGAGTTAATACATGCTTGGCAATCAACTCTCCCGGCAATCTTTGAAAACGATTGTTTTGTAGCAAGCGGTCAATATCAATATGTCTGCCGATAAGCTTTTCAAATTTCTGTACACGTGCAATGCTTGCTCGCTTTTCATTCACTAAGCTTTCATTTTCAATCGTTGCGAACAACTCATTGGTATAATCAATAAAATATCCGAGTACACGTAAACGAATGCCTTGATATTCACAATTGATTTCAATGCCCGGAATATACTCAACATTATATAAAGCGCTCATACGTTTTGCCAAATGATTGGATTTCGCACAATCCAAATCGGTAATTGAAATGGTTTGCATATTATTTTTCGCCGCTAATTGAAACAGCTCCTCAACATTGTATTCCCCATTCGCACTGAAATCGGAGTGCAGATGCAAATCAATACGACTGCGATATTGCGGCTGTGGCTTGACACTACGCACACGCTTTTGCTTTGCTACACCTACCACACAGGTATGAAACAGCATGTCCGGCAGTGTACGCTGCTGTTTGGTCGTAAGCACCAAAATTCCATTGATTGCCCAATACAAAACAACACCGAAGATATTTAAGAAATACATCAATACCAAAAACGGAATCGCAAAACCAATGACCTCACGTCTTAGTAATGCGGCATTAGAACAATCATTCCCATTTGATGTTATCACCTTATATCCGAAAATCCGCATTCCCAAGCTTTGCCCACCGGTTTGCTTATAAATATAAAAATTGGCACATAAAATGGATAAAATCAATAAAATGCCGATAGCGATATTAACAATGACCATACCGGATACACTAACGATACTTCCAAGCACCGCCATCATAATGATATTCCAAATCATGATTGGTGCTATCATAACGCATACATCAATCAAAAAGGAAAAGAAACGTGGTTTCCAATCGTTTTTCGTTAAAGCATAATAGCCCTTCTGTGCATAGATTGCTTCCGATGCAACAGATGGAGCGGATTGTTTTCTTTTTTTCATGGTATCACCCTTCAAGTATTCTAGCTTATTTCGTAATCAATGATATTATACTACACTTTCTGCGTTTGTATATGACTTTTATCGTGTTAAGGAAATGTTAAGTTTCTTTCTTTTTGCTAGGCAAACCTATAAAATTATGCTATACTCTTGATGAATTTAAAAGGGAGTAGCTCACGCAAGATGCGTGAAGTGTGATCGTCAATACGATTGTCAGACAATCCGGTTCACTTCGTAAGCAGCAAGACTTTTATTGTTATGGCACAATAAGAGTCTTTTCTTTTGTGTCAGGAAAGGACATGATTATGGATTTATTAGTAGCTGTGCTTTATATTGCACTCGGATTTTTCTTTTTGATGAAGGGAGCGGATTTCTTTGTGGACAGTGCCAGTGGTATTGCCGCTAAGCTTGGTGTTTCCAGCTTAATCATCGGACTTACCATCGTAGCCTTCGGTACCTCACTTCCGGAGCTTGCGGTAAGTGTTACGGCGGCCCTAGATGGCTCCAATGAAATTGCCGTTGGAAACGTTGTCGGCTCTAACATTTTTAACCTTCTTGTTGTTGCCGGTATGAGCGCTTGTATTTATCCTTTGGTTGTAAACAAAACCATTATGAAGCGTGATTGGCCTTTATCAGCTACCGCTGCTTTGCTATTGGCTATATTCTTGATTGATGCACACATTTCACGTATGGAAGCCTTGGTACTGTTAGCTTGCTTTGCAGTTATGCTGTTTGTTCAAATCAAGCATTCTAAAAAAGAAAAGGAAGAAGTTAAAGAAGAACCTCGTTCCTATGGAAAGTTAATGGTTTATCTTATCGTCGGTGTTGCCGGTATCATCATCGGTGGTCAGTTAGCCGTTGATGGTGCTACAAACTTAGCACGCATTCTCGGTCTTAGTGAAACTTTGATCGGACTAACGGTTGTTGCTATCGGAACCTCACTGCCGGAGCTTGTAACCTCCATTGTAGCAGCAAAGAAAAATGAAAATGAAATTGCGATGGGAAATGTCATCGGCTCCAACCTTTTCAATATCTTCTTTATCCTCGGCATTTCTGCTTTCCTAAACCCAATCAGCGTAGCACAAACGGCATTAATAGATACTACGATCCTTATCGTTATCAGTGTAGTATTCTGGTTAATATGTCGTGTTTATCCGTTAAACAAGAAAACCGGATTGGCAATGGTACTAACGTATGTCGCTTATACCATTTACATTATTCTTCGATAGCTTCGCAAAGAATGGTTCCTATGCCATTCTTTTTTAATAGCTGCCCCTATCTGTAAATATATGATTTTTGATAATCCAACCAACTTAGTGCTTGTTTTTTGTTTCCTACTTATGTTATAAATAATAAGAACTGGTTTTACTAACCTCCCAGTATAATAATAGGTCATGACAAATTACACTAGCAACACCTTTTCGTCATACTTATTGGGATAAGTATGATTTTTTTATGGAGGAATAGCACTATGAACAATACAACCAAAAGAAAGGTCATCATTGACTGTGATCCCGGTATTGATGACAGCTTAGCCATCATGCTTGCACTTTCTTGCGAAGAAATCGAAGTCATCGGTATCACTATCGTCTGTGGCAATGCTCCGGTGGAAATGGGATTTGAAAATGCAAAAAAAGTATTAAAGCACATGAATCGCTTGGATATCCCCATTTATATCGGTGCCGATAAGCCCTTAAGCAAAACGTATATAAATGCCTTAGATACACACGGCGCTGATGGATTGGGAGAAAGCTTTTTGGATAATGTTGAGGGGTATCGTCAAGATGATGATGCTATTACCTTTTTATCCAAAGCATTACAAAAGGATATATGCTCAATCATTGCGATTGGACCATTAACCAATTTGGCCTTGCTTATCAAAACAAACGAGGAAGCTTTTAACCATATCGATCAGCTTGTTTCCATGGGAGGCAATTACCGTTCGCATGGCAACTGTTCTCCGGTTGCGGAATACAATTATTGGGAAGATCCCGATGCGGCGGCAATCGTTTATGAACAGATGCGAAAAATACATAAGCAGATTCACATGGTCGGCTTAGATGTAACACGAAAGATCGTCCTTACTCCTAATTTATTGGCTTATCTGGAAAGACTGGATTCTGTGCATGGTTCGTTTATCCGCAAAATCACGGATTTCTATTTCACATTTCATTGGGAATGGGAACATATCATCGGCTGTGTTATCAACGATCCCCTTGCTGTTGCTTATTTTCTTAAACCGGAATTATGCTCGGGTATAACAGCCTCCTTGGAGATTGCCACTGACGGTATCGCCAGAGGCCAAAGCATTGTCGATGCATACGATTTTTATAAGAAAGACGCCAATGCCGTTGTTCTTAATCAGGTCGATGTTGAAGGATTTTTTACCCTCTTTTATTCTAAGCTTTTAAACAAAGCACCACAGGAATTGGATTTGTTGAAGCATCTCATAAGTGAGGAATCAGTATGAAAAAAGGAATCAGTACCCAACAACTTGCTTTTTTAGCATTTGCAGCTGTCATAAATATTATCGGCGGATATATTGCATTGTTTTTGCATCTTCCCATTTATTTGGACAGCATCGGAACAATTCTGATTTCCGCTGTTCTCGGTCCTATATATGGTATGGCTCCAAGTCTTTTAAGCAATTTGGTTTTAGGAATGATGGGTGATGTCTATGCCTTTTATTATCTTCCTGTCGGTATGCTGCTTGGAGCATTGAATGGGTGGCTGTGGAATAAGCCTACATTAAAAAAAGGCGGCAGATTACTTTTGGCTTTGATCATCACCCTGCCAACCTCCTTACTAAGTGCCTGCATTACTGCCAAGCTATTCGGCGGCATTACCTCATCAGGATCAACCGTACTTGTGCAGCTGCTCGCAAAAACACCACTTGGATTAACGATGAGCTGTTTTCTTGTGCAATTACTCACCGATTGTATCGACCGTTTTCTAAGCATTGCTTTGGTTCAAACAATCCTCAAAAAACTGCCACAGAAAATGCACAAGCTCTTTTAGTATTGCCCATTTGAATCTATTCTTTGTTCTTACATCGAAGCTTCTTCTTGAAGCTATTGTTCATAACCCCTTTGACAGCTTACTTTAGGCTGTCTTTTTTATATGCAAATCGTATCGCTTCGCTCCTTGGATCTTACCTCTTCATAGAAATCTTTTATTTCCTTACCTAATTCAATAGGAGCATCTACATTTACTTCATGTCCGACATCGGCAATTATGACAAGCTTGGCATGAGGGATTCGTGCTTGCAGCTGAATGGCGGCTTTCTTATTCGCTCGATCCTTTTCACCACATACAATAAGTATCGGACAAGTAAGCATGGCAAGAGAATCACAAAAATCAAGATCAATCATTGATTTGCATAGCTGAATAAAATCCTTTTTCTGAAATCCCATGCTCGTAAATGCAGCTCTCGGCATGAAATGAAAGAGTATATTTTGCAGTTTCAACAAGCCCTTTGGCATAGTATATTGTGTCGCAATCAGCACAAGAGAATGCACCTCATCTTTATGTTCGATAGCATATTGCATTGCTAAAATACCGCCCAAGGATATTCCACATAAGTCCATCGGTTTGGGAAGCTTTGCACATTGTCTTTCCAATTCTTGATACAAAGATAAGTAACATGTCTGCTTATTCATAAGCCATGTGGATAGATCAGGACATAAAGCATCTGTATGATTATCAATGTTATCCAACACTTGCTTCCATACGGAAGAATCCTGCCCCAAGCCATGAAGGAACATAGCTTTCATTTCATCACTTCCTTTATTTCTGATAGCAAGTATTATCGCATTCTCTCCTTACACATTGCAAGCATCTCATGTATCGACATACTATAAAAAAATGTTTTATTTTTTAAAACACTTATACGCTTGTTGATGATATAAAACAAAGATTAAGTATTGTTATCCAATAAGACTTTCTTTTGAAGATTTGAAAAATAACGCTTGCTTATGACGTTACGTCATGAATTATAATAGAAGCAGGAGGAATTGCTTATGAATAAGAAAAAATCCATACCGCAAGGATTCATGACCATCGGAGAGCTTGCTAAAAAAATGGGAACAACCGTACGTACACTTCAATATTACGATAAAGAAGGCTTGCTTACACCAACCGGTGAAAGTGAGGGAGGACGCAGACTCTATACACATAAGGATATGATACAGCTTCATCAAATACAATCTTTAAAATCTTTGGGCTTTTCACTCAAAGATATAAAAAATAAACTGATTCCATTGGATACACCAAAAGATGTGGTCGCTGTGCTAAACGAACAATCCCTTGCGATTCAACAGAAGCTTCAACAATTACAGGAAGCCTTCACTGCCATTGAAGCTTTAAAACAGGAGGCAATCCAAATGCAGCAGGTGGATTTTAAAAAATATGCCGACATTATCGTTAATCTTCAAATGAACAATGAATATTATTGGTTAATCAAGCATTTCGATGATACAACCTTAGATCACATTCGCAACCGCTTTGACAAAGAAAGCGGAATGGACTTTATGCAGCGCTTTAATGAAATAAGCGATAAGGTTATAAAGCTAAAAGAAGCGCATGTTGCACCTGAGGATACACAAGCACAAGCATTGGCTCAGGAGTTTTGGGCTATGGTAATGGAATTTACTAATGGGGATATGAGCATGCTTTCCACATTGGTTAAATTTGATGATCTCAGTGATGATAACAATGCGTGGTTAGAAAAGCAAAAAACAGTAAATGCATATTTACAGCCGGCATTAGAGCTATACTTTCAAAAATCCGGCATGCATGCTTTTGAGGAGGAATCCCAATGTCCTACGCAATAGAAATCATTGATGTAAAGAAAAACTATGGAAAGCATGCGGTATTAAAGGGAATCAGTCTGCATGTTGCACATGGGGAAATCTTTGGTATCTTAGGTGTCAATGGTGCCGGTAAAACAACGCTGCTTGAATGTATCGAGGGCTTTCGCAGCTATTCTTCCGGTACGATTAAAATCTCAGGAACGATCGGTGTTCAATTACAAGCTTCCTCTCTGCCCCCTTATATAAAAGTAGGCGAAGCTATTTCATTATTCGCAAAAGCAAAGCACGTGAAAATCGATCCTTTCCTGTTAAATGACTTAGGAATACATGATTTACAAAAAAAGCTATATTCAAAATTATCTGCCGGACAAAAAAGACGTTTGCACTTGGCACTTGCTTTGCTCGATAAACCGGATATTTTATTTCTTGATGAACCGACAACCGAGCTTGATGTGGAAGGAAGAATAGCGCTGCATAATGAAATTCAAAGATTAAATAAGCAAGGAACAACCGTTATTCTTTCCAGTCATGATATGGCGGAGGTAGAAGCACTTTGCAATCGTATCGCTATCTTAAATAACGGAATCATCAGCTTTTTAGGTACTACCGATGAGCTGGCATCAAAGGTAGGAAAAAGCTATACAATAAAAATCATAAGCAAATTAGGCGAAGAAGAATATTCTGCTGTTTCGGTTGCGGATAGCTTATTACGTATTTTAGAGGAATATAAACAAAAACATATTCCTATTTATGATATCAAGGTGCATCGCGGCACATTGGAACAGCATTTTATCAATCTTTCAAAGGAGGCAGGAAAATGAAAACGATCCTCTATGGGATAAGCGTACAATTTAAAATGGATCTTCGCAGCAACACACTGCTTGTAACCTGCTATGCCGTGCCCCTTCTCTTTTTTCTAATCATGGGTGGAATTTTTACCTCTTTAATGCCGGAAGCTAAACAAACATTAATACCGGCTATGAGCATCATGGGAATTTCTATGGGAGCTTTCATAGGTGTACCGCCTTCCATGGTGGAAATCTATGCGACGGATATAAAAAAGATGTATATGGCAAATAAAATCCCCTTATCCTTTGGTATTATTACTTTGGGAATCAGTGCCTTTATTCACTTGATGATCACAAGCATACTTATTTTTATATTTGCTCCGATTATGTTTCATGCGGCTATTCCTTCCAATATCCCTCATTATTTCATAACCCTTGCTTTGTTTATTATCGTATCACTTACTGTTGCATGTGTACTTGGTTTGGGAGTTAAAAGCCAAGCAAAGCTAACCATGTATAGTCAAGCTCTTTTCTTACCATCTATTATGTTATCCGGTATCATGTTTTCCACAAAACTACTTCCAAACACACTTGAAACCATCGGTTTTCTCTTTCCTGCAACATGGGGCTATCGTTTACTTACCCAAAGCAATCCATCAATTTCTTCTTATTTTCCTCTATGCATCTTTTTCTTTGTGGCACTTTTTATAAGCATTGGATTCTTGAAAAAAATAAAATCCGAATAGCTTAAATAATAAAAGCTTATTTTCATCAACTACGACTCGTATAAATACTTCTGTTTATACGGGTTTATTTGTATAGCGAACACCTAACGACAATTACAAGCTGTTTCAAAACAATTCTTTTTTCTTCTTAAGCTTTTCGTAATGTTTCGACATATTTTTTCGGTTATAATAATAGCACGAGGTAATAACATGAAAAAATCTACTCAATTATGCTCTATGCTGCTTGCTGTTGTGGCAATAGTTCTCTTTCTACTTTTAGGATATCTGCTTATGCGACATGATATTTTCCTTCCCAAATCTACCATTCTATACCTGTTGCTGATTATTTTATTATGCAGTTATATTGCGCTTAGGCTTATTCATAAAACATGCTATATATGGCATATTCTTTTTTTCCTTTATGCTACCGGACTTTGTTACCTGCTTTTCTTTTCAAAAGAATTTGCAAGAGATCGCATAGACTATTTTGCTGTGGAAAGCTATTGGACAACTTTGGAAGATCAGTGGAGCTATGCAGTGAATTTAAAACCCTTTGCGACTATCGAAAGCTTGCTCGGTGTTTGGAATTCACCATGGTATGGCGACTACTCCTTTACGAATTTAATCGGTAATTTAGTAGCCTTTCTGCCATTTGCATGCTTTGTTCGTATGTTTTATCCGAATCTAAAAGCACGATCCTTTTTCGGATATATGAGCTTGCTTATTATTGCTGTTGAATGCTTACAGCTTTTAAGCTTTACCGGATCTATGGATATTGATGATTATCTTTTAAACATCAGCGGTGCAATGCTTGGATTTGCTGTATGCTCTATCCCGTTTATAAAAAACCTTCTTATGAAATTAAAGCATTTAGACAAATGAAAAAGCTTTATTCTTCGCTCGATTTTATGACGGAGCTTTTCTTCAACACCTAGCATCAGCCATATCGAACGATCGTATATCCCTCGTTTTTTATGTGTTTTTTAAGTTCTTACTTTATATAAAGCTTAGCATACCCTTCCAACATTCTCCATTCGATATATCCTATATTTTTCCTTTTGTTTTAGAGCTACTCTTTGGTATCTCCTAAGGTAATACGACTACAAACCATAAAAAACGAAAAAAATCTATAAAAATTGTTTTAACACAAAAGTGGTGTAATTATAATGTTAATATGTATTGCTTGAGGCAACGAGCATATTTATATAAACTATTATCATCAAATATTACAAGGAGGAATAGAAATGTTTTGCGAGAATTTAAAAACCATGCGAAAAGCAAAAGGATATACACAGGAAGAACTTGCAATAAAGCTGAATGTCGTAAGACAAACAGTAAGCAAATGGGAGAAAGGAGTTTCCCAAACAAAA